>Ga0222696_1000046_pt1 | contig 100246 bp, 86 predicted proteins | sample AntAcemetage1400_FD_179817 | JGI IMG/M metagenome (GOLD analysis project Ga0222696, IMG submission 179817) | Saline water microbial communities from Ace Lake, Antarctica - #1400 | ecosystem: Environmental > Aquatic > Non-marine Saline and Alkaline > Saline | place: Antarctica: Ace Lake... | reverse complement strand
ACATACCTGTAGATGTATATTGTACTGGAGTTAGCAATTTAGATACCTATGAATTTGAGGTTATCTATGATGCGACCGAGCTTACTTATATATCATCCAGTGCTACCAATCCCATTAACTATGAAGATAACATCCTTACTACTCTTGGTGGCACAGCACTCGGCTGGATGGTTGATACTTCAACTCCAGGTGTTTTAAGTATTGCTTATACATTAGCAGGCAATGATCCTGCACAAGCACCTGAAGGAGAGGGTCTGATAGCAGACATCGTATTCCAGGCATTGGTTAGCACTCATGGAACCCTTAGCTTTGGAGATGTGTACTACTATGATTCCTATGGTGTGATGGACCTCATTACAGATACGGGAACTGCTACACTGCCGGTAGAACTCTCCAGTTTCACTGCTATTTATAATACTGTGTCAGGTTTTGTTTCTCTATGCTGGGCAACTGCAAGTGAAACGGATGTGAATGGTTTCAACATCTATCGTAATACAGAAGATGTTTTCGTTGAAGCTGATAAGATCAACGTAGATTTAATAGCAGGATCCGGAACTACTACCGAGACCACTGAATACAGTTTTACAGATGAAACAGCAGACCCATATTATACCACATATTACTATTGGCTTCAAGTAATAAACTTTGGCGGCAACAATGACAAGTTTGGTCCCTACCAGTATATCCCGATAGATGTTAATCAAGATGGTGAATTGGGTATTATTACTTCTATACTAAGCCCTTGTTATCCCAATCCTGCAAGACTAGGAAGTGAGATAAAATTTAATTTCCGTGTAGGTGGTTTGGAAGGAACTACCCGTAATGTTGAACTCAAGGTTTATAATATCCTTGGGAAATTGGTTGCAGAGGTTGTAAATGGAGATCGACTTGTTAATAACTATACAGAGACCTGGAAACCTGAGAATCTTTCTAATGGAGTATATTTCTATCAACTCAAGACCGATAACTACAGTGAAGTGAAAAAGATGATGATCCAATAAGAATCGTTAATATATGGGAATACCTGGGATATCTTTCCGGGTATTCCCTCATTTTCAGAAGAAGAACAGGAAATGATAAGGAAAACAAATAGTGAAAAGAATATTATATAAAGAAATAATTTTAGTATTAGGAGTGAGTTTATTATTCAGCTCAATGGTATTTGCCGGTCCTAATGAGAATGCAGGCATAAGATTTGACCTTGATGCCACTACTTATGGTAACCAGAATGATACTATTATGACTATACAGGGTGTTGGTGATTACATCCGATTGGATGTGTATGCCATTAATGTTCACAATTTTGACACCTATGAGTTTGAAGTGAGCTACAACCAGAGCCAGCTTGAGTATATAACCGCTAGTGCTACAAATCCCATTACATATGAACCGAATATTCTTACTACTAATGGTGGCACAGCAATAGGTTGGATGATTGATAATTCTACACCAGGTATATTGAGTATTGCTTATACCTTAGCATGCACAGATACTCTTGAGGCGCCGGAAGGAGAGGGTTTAATTGCAGATATTGTATTCCAGGTTTCAAGCACAATTGGAGATTCTCTCACTTTTGGAGATGTTTTCTTCTATGATTCTTTTGGTGTGATGGATATCATCACAGATAAAGGTATTGCTATAATACAAGGTTCAGTTGCGGTAGATAATAACGGACTTGATACTACATTTGAAGAAACTAAACTTGAGAATTATCCTAATCCGGTTAAATCTTATACCATTATAGCTTATTCAATCAGAGGAAGAAAGAATGAAGATGAGGTTGAGATCAAAATATATAATATAGTTGGTCAGTTAGTAGATACTATTGAAGGTAGAAATGGAATGGCAGTGTGGAATGGGAAAGACGAAAACGGCAAATCTGTTTCAAGCGGAATTTATTTCTATAAAATGAATACTGACGATTATACTACCATCAAGAAAATGATCCTGATGAAATAACTGAAAATTTCACAGGATAAATCTTGATGAAATAAGCTGTGATTTACTAATTTTAAAGCCCCATCGGTATTTGCCGAATTAGGGGCTTTTTATATTTAATATTTAATGGGATATATGTTTCTGATATGGACAGGTTGATGATAGATAGCAAATTTATAAGATATGCAGTTTTAAGATATGAAAATCATAGGATGAATTACCCTAAACTTGGTATAATTCAGTAATATCCTTCTTTGATTTTGATGAAAAGATTTTATAATCCGTAATTCCCATCTCACCATCGAGACTGAATTTCCATGTGAAAGGATACTCCGTTTTTATTGTTGGTTTTTTTTCTAGAATATATTCATAAACCCAGGGGTGAATGTGTATTTTAAGCTCATCTTTTGAGTGATATTTTGCCGCACGATCCATCCAGCGGAAGATATTATCCAGGATACTAATGCGCGATAGTACCCTTCCTGCACTTTTGCAACTGGGGCAGGGCTCATAGAAATTAGAAAGCATATTTGCCTTTGTGCGCTTCCGGGTCATTTCAACCATATTCAAGGGACTGGAGGAAAATATTTTATTCGGACAATAGTCCTTGCCCATCTCTTCTCGAAATGCTTGAAGTAATTTCAGGCGGTTCTCCGGCCTGTACATATCGATGAAATCGATAAATATCATGCCGGTCAGATCCTGAAGACGTATTTGACGTGCAACCTCTTTGGCAGCTTCGACGTTTATAAGAGTGACAGTATGTTCAAGGCTTTTATTACCAACGAAACTACCCGTATTGACGTCAATTGAAACAAGAGCTTCTGTTTGCTGTATGACAATAAAACCGCCGCTATCCAGGTAGATACGAGAGCGGAATATCTTAGAAATCTCTTTCTCAATTCCATAGGCGTCGAATATATTTGCATTCTCACGATACAATCTGATTTTTTTTATAAGATCAGGTGCGATCGTTTTTAGTCGCTTAATAATTTTTGCCCGAATCTTTTTGGAATCAATAATTACTTTATCTATATTTTTATGAATAAGATCCCGTATGATGGTCGAAGTGAGATCGTTATTATTATAAATGCAGGTTGGATTTGGGGAGTTCTTGAATTTTTCTTGAATTTCCTGCCACGTTTTCTTGAGATTTCTATATTCTTTCTTAAATTCCTGTTCGGTATGATACTCCGCAAAAGTTCTTACAATAAGTCCGACATTCTTTTCTTTCAGGTTTGAGAAAATATGTTTTAGGCGACGTTTTTCTTTGCTTGAGGCAATCTTTCTGGAAATGGCGATATAATTTTTGTTGGGCATATATACCATGAACCGTCCGGGTATCGATATCTCTCCCGTCAGTCGAGCGCCCTTTTTAGCAATGGGTGTTTTTTCGACCTCAACCATCACTTCCTGGCCGCTTTCGAGGAGTTCGCCCATCTTGTAAATATCATTCTTGATCTCTTTCAGGTTAGAATCATCGATCTCTTCGAGGTCCATAAAATCTGGAACTGCATCCCGGAAATGCAGCAGAGCTGTACGTTCCAAGCCGATATTAATAAAGCTGGCACCCATACCGGGGACATTATCTTTTACAACTCCCTTATAGATATTTCCGACAATTTCATTCTGGTCTTCTCTGTGAATAAATAATTCGACAAGTTTGTTGTTCTCAAGAAGTGCCAGGCGGTTTGCAAACGTACTGATGTTGACCACTAATTCGCTTTTCATGAAAAAAGCCTCCAAAAATTAAATAAAATTAAAAAAAATTAATACAGTTTGATTCTTTCTATATAAAAAGTTCCAATTTGCTCTTGTGAATAAAGAAAAGCCCTCTCAAGGATCTCAAAAATATTCAATCCTAATTTTTTAAAAATGTCGACACCGTCTGAAAACAGCTTTACTTTCACAAAATACTCACTTAAAAATATTTCTTTATTCTTTCTTTCTGAATAAAAATGTATATCCTGAAAACAAAATATCTTTTGCCAATCAATAGACTTATAACCAGAAGTAATTCGTATATGCTCCATGGTTAAGTGCATCTTATAAGAAGAACCCATATATGCAACTTCTTTGAGAAGGAAATCTTGTGGGAGATTCACGTCAAGTTTTTTCATTATTTCATTTTCATTAAGGACCTCAAGCATGGAAAAAGTAAAAATTTCCTTTCTCCCTGCCATGCCAAGACTGAGTGGAGGTCCAAAAGATATTTTTGGATGACGATTATAACCCTCAGTGTGATAGATAGGCAATGAACTCTTTCGAAGGATTGTATAAATAAGAGCGGAAAGCTCCTTGTGTGAAATAAAACGCAACTTGTCGCCCTTTCCATAAACAACTTTGTATACAACCCGGGAATTTTCCTTTTGAGCATTTGGTTGTGGTTTGCTGGAATCAGTAATAGGAATTGGAGTCTCTGTTGTATAAATTGGCGACATATTTTCACATATTCCGCACTGTGAGCATTCGCCGTTTCTGCAATCCTCAGTTATTGAGTGCTGCTTGGACTTGTTATATTCTTTTACTAAAAATTCTTTCTTAATACCACAGTCAATATGATCCCACGGAAGTGCAGAATCAATAGGAATTTTTTTATAATATGCCGCAAAGTCGATCCCGGTCATCTCAGCAGCGTTTTCCCACAATGAAAAATCAAAATACGTATTCCAGCTGTCGAATTGTGCGCCGTTTTTGTATGCTTCATAAATGAGTTTTCCAACAGTCCTGTCCCCACGTGCAATGACCGCTTCAAGCTTTGACTGTTCTATCGTATGGTATTTAATAGTAATTTTTCTTTGTTTTGAAAAATGATTCTTTATGAGTGATATCTTATACAGGAATTCCTCTGTTGAATCTTGTCTGCACCACTGAAAGGGTGTATGAGCTTTTGGTACGAAGGGTGCTATGCTGACATTGATCTTTGCAATTCTTTTCGGATTTACTGCATACATTTTTTTAATGAGTGTTATAATTGCCTCAATATCTTCTTCAGTTTCGTCAGGAAGCCCAACCATGAAATAAAGCTTGATCGAGCGGATACCAAGATTTAGTGCATTTGTCACAGATGTGAGAATATCTTCTTCACTGATATTTTTATTAATACTATCTCTCAGCTGTTGCGAGCCGGCTTCCGGTGCGAGTGTTATCGTTTTTCCAAGGATTTTTGCAAGTTGCGGTTGAAAATTATCGTCAAAAGTATCAATACGCATAGAGGGCAGGGAAATTGTGATGTTCGACTGAGGAAGTGTTTGCATAAGTGAAGAGAGGAGGGGTTTGATAGCGGAATAATCTGAGGTGGAAAGAGAGTTTAAAGAGATCTCTTCCCAGCCGTTGAGTGCAATGTCATGACAGATTTGCTTTTCCAACAAACTACAGTCCCGCTCTCTCACAGGACGATAGATCATGCCTGCCTGGCAAAAGCGGCATCCTCGCGTACATCCTCTCATTATCTCAAATGCAGGTCTGCGATGCACAATATCTATAATTGGCATCAATTGAGGAGAGTGCATTTTTTTAGGATTGTTAAAATCTTTGAAAAATCTTCGCGCAATTCTCGAAGGTACATCCTTCCTTTTGGGCACGATAGTTGTTCCTGGATTGTAGCTTATTTGTTTGTAAAAAAGCGGGATGTAAATACCCTGAATTTGTGAGAGTAGTATTAGTTTATTTTCTCTTGTTTCTGATTTATTTTTTCTTAGAAGTTCTGCAATTTCGAGTATCACATCTTCACCATCACCGATAACAAAAGCATCAATAAATGATGAGAGGGGTTCGGGATTGTATGCTCCGGGTCCGCCTGCAATGACGATCGGGTCAGATTCTGTTCTTTCTGCAGAAAATATTGGAATTTGTGCAAGATCGAGCATCAAAAGGATATTTGTGCAGGAAAGTTCATACTGAAGAGTGAATCCTAAAATATCAAAATCTTTTAATGGAATACTGTCTTCAATTGAAAAGAGAGGAATAGATTTTTCCTTCAATAATTTGATAAGGTCAACATCCGGCGCATACACTCTATCGGCTGCAAAATGATCTTGAGCATTAATAATGGAATAAAGGATCTTAAGTCCTAGATGGGACATGCCTATTTCATAAAGATCGGGAAATGCAAGAGCTAAATTGAAATACTGTTCCGAAACCTTTTTCTTCTTTGTATTTAACTCGTTGTTTGTATATCGACCGGGTCTTGTGAGAAAATAGAGGTATTTTTTAATGTCAACTGTACGCACATCATTCCTTGCTACGCGATTACCTGTTTTTCACATAACTTGGGAATACATACCAGGGTACATCTTTCCCTTTCAGAATATATTTTTTGTAATAATCTTCTTTTTTATATGAATATATTTGAGTTTGTTCCATATCCCCGGAATTGCTGAGGATATCCGTGCTATATTGACCTGCCAGGACTGTGCTTTTATCTTCAAAAAGATTGCGATGCAACACTCCTTTTTTCTGAAGATTCAAGCCAATAACAAAAAGTACTGCAATGATCAATACAAGTGCGGTAATTTTAAAAAAAACTTTTGGAATTAATACTTTTTTTGCGTTTTCTTTTTTTATTTTAGCAAATGGCACATGCTGTTTTTTCTCTTTCGGAGCATATTGTTCTGTATAGAGATTCATGGTTTTTTTAATATTGGCTCCGATAAATCGAGCATAGTTCAGAATATGCATCCGCGCAAACCTGATATCGAGCAATTCATGAAGTGAATCATTCTCGATCGCGTCAAGAAATTGGAGCTTGATCATCGTTTTGGCATGTACCTCTTCCAGGTCTATATTCTTGAAAATCCTGAATGCTCTTAGGTATCCCCCAAGGGTTTCAGATGATTGCTTCTTTTCTTTTTCTGAAAATTTTATCGCCATTAAATTCCTTATTTCCAAAGTATATACATCATCAACGAACCTGCTACATTGCAGGCGATATCTTTGTAACTAAAATGTTGTCCCTGAACTTTATCGTCAAAAATTTCTTTTAATATTCCATAAAATGTTGTCAGACTAAATGCCCACATTCTACTTGTTCCTGATTCTATATGTGCTGCATTTTTCAAAGTCTCATATTGCCAGCAGTAGATAAAAGCGGAAGAAAGAAAGTGGGAGTATGAGTCATGAGCAAAAAGCGGTTCGTTGAAAAGCTTCAAGGGCTCCGCATCCAGGCATAGAGCGCAAGAACATATTACAATAAAAACCAGAGATATCAAAATAAATTTCATGCAGAAGAATATCTTTATTCAAGTTTTTCTGTCAACACATCATTTTTTTTCATCCAGATCGGATTGGTTAAACAGAAAGAATTGTTGTCTGAAGTTGCTTCGAGACGGAAATAATTCTGTCCCGTATTGTGGATTGTAACTATTTTTGAGATTGAAAATTCATCTTCGGGAGTATGCTGGAATTCTACAGTTTCCTTAAAATTATTGTAATAACCGCTGAGCAAATTTATTGAACGAATTGTTCCGAATTCCACTGAAGATGCCACTTCGATGACGCACTTATATTCATCTTCTTCTTTAATTATCGACCCTATATCCTGACCGTTTACTGTAAAAGAGCCAAATATTCCGTCAGAAAGCATAATGCGATTTTTGCTTAATTCATCAAAAAAATTATCAGGGGAGAGTTTCCCTTTATCGGATTTTATGTATGTTTTGCATTGTCCGAAAATCTGATCTCGCGATGAGCTGAGGGACACAAAAGGAATATGCACCTCTCTTTTACAATTGAAATAGCCGTGCGCATCATTACCGGCAAACGCAATGATCTTGTAACCTTTCATAAGAAGCGCAGACCATTTTTTTTGCATGCGCAATATGCCTTCTATCTTTTTTGTTTATTATTTGAAGATAGGTGATTGGATTTTCTTTAACATCCTGCTCATGCCATGTTCCGCGGTTGAGCAAAAGAGTGTTTATAGGATTATTATTTCTATCAAAAGTATGAGCCCCGATTTTCAGAGAGTTCTCCCCAGTTATTTGGCAAGCTTCATTTATAGAGTGTGTCGGCTTGTTTCGGAACCATTTTTCTGCACTGTCTCCGTACCCCGGAATGAAACCTGCATTGTTGATGATCAGGAAGTGCACATTTTTGTTCTCCGAATTTCCACATGACAGCTCTTCTCCATAAAATACAGGATATTTCTCTGTATGCTGCAGATTGGTGACCTCTTTTTTGAGCTTTTCCCATTTTGGAAAAGTTGGATCGTTTTTAAGATAATTGTTTTCGTCATCATCGAGATCATAGGAATGATCCGTGACAAAAAACCAGTCGATGTTCATTCTTCGAGCTAATTCAACAGCACCTTTGATATCACCACCGAACTCGACCTGGTCATCTGTATAATAAGAGTGATAATGAGTTTCACCAGCGAACCAATTCTCCATTTTGGGCAAAGGAGAAGCACTCAGATACGTAAGCAACCTTGTATGAAGTCCGGGAAGGTTGTCATTCACAAAAACAAGCTGCTTCTTCTTGTTCGGTTTATGCGCAGCAATGTCGACCCAGATTTCTACTTTTTGCTCTATTCCAAAGGGATCGTTTTGAAGGGTGAATATTCTTGAGGAAAATTTCTCATCATATAGTTTTTCAATATGGACTTTCTCTTTATATATGAGCGTGTTATCTGTTTGTGAAATGATAAGGATATCCAGAAAATCCAGTATGATCGGATATTTATGTGCATCCTTCACAGTCAGCATAATTGGAATTGAAGATTCTGAGGAGACATCTATTCGATAAGGAACATCAGCGATGATCTCCGGCAGTTTGCGGAAATAGAGCGGGTAGAACAAGCCCCAGTGGTAGTGGAGCTCAGGATACAGAAGGATCGGTAAAAATTCAATCATAGTAAAAATAAAAGAATTGTAGCTCTCGGGCACACAATTCTTTTATCGGAATAAATATTCAAAAAGTTTAGGGCAACCAACTCTTATCGATCACATCTTCTGTGCCTTCAACTGTCCAATAATTTTTGTCGAAATTATAAACGATCTTTGCGCCGGCTTTTCCGAATTTGGGCGTCGTGGTCGCAATGACAGTTGTGTCTGTCAGCGAAAATTCGAAATACAGTTTGTCTTCGAGCTCGTCAGTGAGATTGAGCATGGTTATATCAAATGCATAATAGCCTTGATCTTTATTGAAATCTTCGTTTGCTTGCAGTATGGTTTCAAAGGTTGGGAAAACTTCAAGATTCATTCGATCTTTATTTCGTTTTTCTCCAATCGATGGGAAAACGAGGATCACGATTATACCCACGATCAGTATAACCATCAAAACTTCTATCAATGTCGCCTTTTTTGCAGGATTTTGCTGTGCCATCGCACCTCCAATTTGGTTTTAAAATTTGGAAATCCACATAAGTTTGTCAAAATATTTATGATTTTCGATTTGAAGAGTAGGATTCTTCTCAACGATTTTTACAAAATAGTTGACACAAAATTCGGTTGGACGCATACGTATTTCATCTTAATGTATAGAATATGAATCAAAAAATGAAAAAAGCATTAATAATAATCCCTACGTATAATGAATCCGAGAATATTCCAAAGCTCATTCCACAAGTGCTTGGTGAAGATGAGAATATAGAAATTCTCATTGTTGATGACAATTCACCGGACGGCACTGCCGATCTCGTGAAAGATATCATGAAAACCAATCCGAAAGTGCATATTCTCGAGCGAGCAGGCAAAATGGGACTCGGGAGTGCCTACATTGCAGGATTCAAATACGCACTGGAACATAATTATGATTATGTGTTTGAGATGGATGCGGACTTCTCTCACAATCCCGATGATATTCCGGGTCTTCTTGAAGCTATTAAAGAGAACGATCTCGTTATTGGCTCACGTTATATAACTGGCGTGAATGTCATAAACTGGCCCTTCCGGCGCCTTCTCTTGAGCATCGGTGCGTCAAAATATGTCCGGTGCATCACAAGCTTACCCCTCAAAGACCCTACAGGCGGATTCAAGTGTTTCAGGAAAGAAGTTCTCGAAGCGTTCGATCTTGATAACATTCTTTCCGATGGGTACTCTTTTCAAATCGAAGTGAATTATAAAGTGTGGAAAAAGGGTTTTCGTATAAAAGAAATCCCAATTGTATTTTACGAGCGTATTAATGGTACGTCCAAGATGTCCAAAAAAATTGTAAGAGAAGCAATTATCAGGGTATGGCAGTTGCGCTTCTTCCCTGAATACTGGGAGCGCCGTCGAAGAAAAAAGCAGTTAAGAAAATCTTAGTTCATCGTTTTCGCAACAAGTTGTTATTATGAAATCCAAATTAAAGATCGTTTTAGAATATCTTATCATTCTCATCGGGGCAGCCATGATGGGTTTGTCCATTGTGCTGTTTCTTTCCCCGAATAAAATTGCAGCGGGTGGTGTAAGCGGTCTGTCAGTTGTCATCAACCATCTTTTTAATCTTCCAATCGGTCTGATCATGCTGGTGTTCAATATTCCACTTTTCCTTATTGGACTGAAAGCGCTTGGTAAACGATTCGGCATTCGAACCCTCTTCGGAATGATCGCCTTTTCGCTATTTACGGATTTTTTTAATAACATACTACACCTTCCGGCAGTTACCGAAGATCCTCTTCTTGCAAGTCTTTACGGAGGACTGCTGCTCGGTATCGGACTAGGCATTGTTTTCAAAGCCAATGGCTCAACAGGCGGTTCTGATATTGTAGCTCAGATATTCAGTCAGAAAAGGATCATGACTGCCGGTAATACATTCATTTTAATTGATTTTATTGTGATCAGCATTGCGGGATTTTGTTTCAAGGGAGTCGAGTATGCACTCTGGGGATTCATTGCATTGTATGTTTCCAGCAAAGTTATTGATGTTATTATTGCGGGACTCGGATATGCAAAAGCCACTTTAATTATTTCTGATAAATCAGAAGAAATAAAGGATCTTATATTTGAGAAAATGAACAGGGGAGTAACCTTCCTGAAAAGCGAGGGAGCATATTCCCGCAAAAGCAGAGACGTCGTCCTGTGCATTGTATCCAGAAGAGAAATTGCAAAACTCAGCGAAATAGTGAAATTAACCGACCCCGATGCTTTTGTGATCATCCAGGAAGTTCATCAAATCCTTGGCAAGGGCTTCAAACCACGTGAAAATATTGTATAATTAATGAGAAAAGTGATATCAACCACGAAATATGCGAAAAATACGAAAATAATAAAATGAATTTTTATAGAATAAAATTCGTAATGTGAATAGACCGGAACCAACAATGAATTCGTCATCCAACTTCATTACATTACACATAGACAAGGAATTGTATTATGGAAAAAAATGGAATTAACAAGATGATGCTTTACAGAATATCTTTCTTGCATTCCTTTTTCGTGATTTTCGCCAGCAACGGCGTATCCGCCAGCTGGCGGAGAAGACGTGTGGTTAAAAATATTTATATTTAGGAGATTTTATGGCAAAATTAGGAGTAAACATCGATCATATCGCGACTATACGACAGGCACGAAAAACTTTTGAACCCGATCCTGTCGAAGCTGCCTTTATTGCAGAAAAACACGGCGCTGACCAGATAACTATCCATCTGCGCGAAGATAGACGGCACATGCAGGATAGGGATCTGCGGATTCTCAGGGAAACAGTACAGACCAAATTGAACCTTGAAATGGCGCCAACCGAAGAGATGGTCGCAATCGCAAAAGCAGTGCACCCCGATATGGTTACACTTGTTCCTGAAAAGCGCGAAGAAGTTACCACCGAAGGCGGGTTGAATCTCGAACTGAAAGGTCTGGAAGAAAAAATACAGGAACTTAAAAAAGCAGAGATCTTGGTAAGTGTCTTTATCGATCCCGATAATGAAGTGGTGAAGATGGCTCACAAATTGGGTGCTGATGCGGTCGAGCTCCATACGGGCTATTTTGCAAATGCAAAAACCGAAGTGGATATCGACAAAGAAGTCGAACGTATCAAAGAAGCTGTCCATGTTGGGAAAAAGCAAGGACTCTATGTTGCTGCCGGGCACGGAATCACTTATTTTAATGCTCATTATTTTGCAAATATTAAGGATATTGAAGAATATAATATCGGGCACTCGATCATTTCACGAGCAGTATTTGTAGGACTGGGAAGAGCAGTTCAAGAGATGAAAGCGCTCATTTCCTGAATGATATGCATGCCTATCTTGCGATAATTTCTTTTCTGTCTTTTTTGCTCATCCCGTTTTTCATCTTTAAATATGTTCAAAATTCTGGCGAGTGGAGACAGCGGCTCGGAATTATTAAGATTCCTACTCATAATAAAAAAACAATCTGGTTCCATGCTGCATCTGTGGGGGAAATTAATGCACTCATTTCTCTTATCGAGAAATTCTTGGAATCCAATGGAGACAAGTATTTCGTAGTAGTTTCTACAATGACCAACACGGGTCATGAGAGAGCAAAAAAGCTTGCTGAAAAGTATCCTGAAAATATAGTCCCGATCCTGCTTCCTTTGGATATTCCTTTTGCAGTAAAGAAGGCAGTCAGAAAAATATCGTCGGATATTCTTGTGATTTCAGAGACGGAAATATGGCCTATCCTGATCCATTATGCACACAAATATGCGGCAAAGATACTCATTGTAAACGGCAGGATTTCGTATAAAACAGTTAAGAGATACAAGAAATTTGCATATATTTTTAAAAATACTCTGAAGCACATAAATGAGATCGGTGTTCAAACTGATGAAGACAAGTCCAGATTTACAGAATTGACAAAAGATCCAATTGAAGTAACAGGCAACCTGAAATTTGCACTTCAGTTGTGGGATTATGATATAGAAGCCATCAAAAAAGAGTGGCATCTCACTTCGCAGTTCGTCATTACTTTTGGCAGCTCACGCCCGGGCGAGGAACTTCTTGTTGCAGAGCTGTATCATTTCCTGAAAGAGCAGGATGTTGATTTCCAGATCCTTCTTGCACCCCGGCACCTGCAGCGGCTTGACGAAATTGAGAAACTTCTTTCGCAGAAGAATGTTAAATTCCAAAAATTATCCGAAATATCTTCAGCAGCAAATCTTCTGCTCATCGATACAATGGGCGAACTCACAAAGGCGTATGCGGTTTCTGATATTGCCCTGGTCGGGGGCAGCTTTTATGATTTTACGGGTCACAATCCACTTGAGCCGGCGTATTTTTCCAAGGCGATCATCATGGGTCCGTACTATTCGAGCTGTAAGGAGTCTGTCAGTGCGCTGAGTTCTGCAGGAGCTATTACTATTGTTGAAAAAGAAAATTTGCCTGAAGCAGTAATTGATTTGTGTCAAAATCCTAAAAGAAGAACTGAAATGGGTATGCAGGCAAAGATGGTGATGGAGCAGAACAAGGATGCTCTTGAAAAAACCTTACAAATGATCAAGCGATTTCTTTAAAGAACGAGTGAGGTGAACATGAAAGAAGCAATGTTTTACAAAAAGCTTAATGACAGCATGGTACAATGTCAGCTCTGTCCCCAGATGTGTGAGATCGAAGAAGGTAAAAGGGGAATGTGTTTTGGCAGGAAAAATGAAAAGGGCATTCTTTATGCAGAAAATTATGGTGAGACGATCTCAGTTGCGCTCGATCCTATTGAGAAAAAGCCACTTTATCATTTTTATCCCGGGAAGGAAATCCTCTCAATCGGACCAAACGGCTGTAATCTCACCTGTGATTTTTGCCAGAACTATAATATTTCACAACAGAAAGCTCCGACAAGTTCCCTGAAAGCAGAAGATCTGGTCGCATTGTGTAAAAAATATAATTCGATCGGTGTTGCATATACATATACAGAACCGCTTATATGGTATGAATATATTCTGGATACTGCAAAGATATTGCGAGCTCATGCCCTTAAAGTTGTGCTTGTAACTAACGGTTTTATAAATCCCGAACCGCTGAAGCAACTTCTTCCATTTGTGGATGCAATGAATGTTGATCTCAAAGCTTATACTAATGAATTTTATAAAACCTATTGTTCAGGACGATTGGAGCCGGTGAAGAATACCATCAAGATCGCTTCGGAACACACGCATGTAGAAGTTACCAATCTGATCATCACAGACTTAAATGATTCAAGACAGGAGATTGAGGAACTGGTTGCCTTTATCGCTGATGTTGATAAAGAAATTCCTCTGCATTTCTCACGATATTTCCCTGTATATAAAATGAAGAAACCTCCTACAAAACCGAGTACTCTGGAAATGGCGTATAAAATCGGTAAAAAGAAGCTGTCCTATGTGTATGTAGGAAATATCAATTTACAGAATACCCATGATACATATTGCCCGAATTGCAATGAGTTGCTGATAAAGCGCTCGGGTTATTATACTTCTATTACGCATATTAATAAGGATAATTGCTGCGAGAAATGCGGGCAGAAAATTTACGGAGTTTACCTGTTTGAATAGGCGCGAAATACTATCACATTTCACTCTTGCTGACGGAATACTGATCGCTTTTGTGACTATTGCAATTATCGTTTCGTCTTTATTTGTGTATAAAAAGGGTGTGAAAAGTGACTATGCAGTAATTGAATACAATGGACAAACTGAGAATATTTCATTGAGTAAAGATCAAATATTCACATTGGAAAATGGGGTAGTGATCGAAGTAAAGGGCGGCAGGATCCGTGTGAAGGATTCCGACTGTCCCCAAAAGATATGTGTAAAGCATGGCTGGCTGCGGTATGCCAATGACGTGATCGTGTGCCTACCGAACAAGACGATACTGTATCTTCCAAAAAAATCGGATCTCGATTATATAACAAGATAAACCATGAAATCCTCAAGAGAAAAGATACTCATACTTGCAGCATATTCGATCATGGCGGTGCTGCTTTTCCTCGTGGAAAGCATGATTCCTAAACCATTGCCCTTTATACGGATTGGGCTGGCAAACGTGTTTATCCTGCTCATCCTCGTGCAGATAGATTTTTTCTCTGCACTGGTGGTAGCGCTGACCAAAGTCATTATAGGAAATCTCTTCTCTGGATTGCTGTTTACCCCGCTTATCCTTTTCTCACTTGTGAGCAGCGTCCTTTCATTGTTTGTTATGTATGCTTTTTATAAGAGCAAGATTTCGTTTAGTCTTATTGGAGTGAGTATTGCAGGCGCAATCTCGCATCTTCTCACGCAGCTTGTGCTTGGGTACTTCCTTTTTATTCATACTTCAAGGATATTTGCCCTCTTCCCGATAATCTTGCTTATCGGATTAATAAGCGGATTGATTACAGGTATTCTCGTGATAATTCTCTATAAAAATATTCGATTAAGTTTGACTTAGATGAGAATATAATAAATTTACAGAGAAATACGAAATAGTCATTTTTAATAACATTATGAAAAAAAGGATTTTACTTACTATTTTTCTGATCATATTCAGTGCATTCTCATTAACAGCACACGAAAAATTACATTTGAAGATCGGCACTTATGAAAATTCTCCGAAGATATTTACTAAAGAGAATGGTGAAATAAGTGGTTTTTGGGCGGACATTACAAAGTATATCGCACAGCAGGAAGATTGGGGAATCGAATGGGTACATGGAAATTGGGATCAATGCCTGCAGAGATTGGAGAATAATGAAATTGATATAATGGTTGATGTAGGTGTAACTCCATCAAGACAAGAGAGATTTGCATTTTCAAATGAAACCGTACTTTTGAGCTGGACAAGAATATATACGAGCACGGGATCTGATATTCAAACTGTTCTAGACCTTGAAGGGAAGAAGATAGCCGGATTAAAGGGAAGTTTTGACCTGGATGGACCTGAAGGGTTAAAGGCAGTTACAAAAAAATTCGAAGTCGATTGTGAAATCATAGAAATGGAAAACTATTTGAAAATTTTCCAAGCTTTAGAGGATAATGAAATTGATGCGGGAATTACAGATAAAGATTTTGGAAATATCAATGATATTAATTTTAATATTAAAAAGACACCAATTATATTACAGCCGGCTGATATGCAATTTGCATTTTCAAAAGATTCTGAACTTACTCCATATCTGATTGAAAGAACTGACTTTCATATAAAAGAGTTAAAGAAAGACAACAATTCTATCTTTTACAGTTCGATGGATGATTATTTGGTTGGACTTAAAAAGATTACTATTTTCCCTCTTTGGCTAAAAACAATTATTGCAATTATAGTTTTCTTGATAGTCATTGTTTTCATTTTCGACATTACTTTGAGACATCAGGTTGTGAAAAAAACAACTCAATTAAGAAAAAGCGAAGAACAATTCAGGTTTTTTGTTGAGAATGTTCCGGGTTGTGTAAATATTTATAGATGGTATCCTGACGGGCATCGAGAATACATCTATCGTGGTCCAGGATTAAAAGATATAATTGGCGAAGAATTAGCAAATAAAATAGATAATGATCCTGACGAGTATTTCAAGTTAATACCGGAAGAAGATTTTAAAGCTCTGGATGAAGCATCTCTAAAAGCTTTAAAAACCAATAAACAGTTAGACTTTGAATACCGTCTTAAAATTGATGATACGAATATAAAATGGGTTCGTTCTCTATACAGTATGATTCCACAAGGAAATGGTGTTATCCTATGGCAGGGAATAGTTTATGACATCACCGAACGAAAGCTGGCGGAAGTAAAATTGCAGGAAAGTGAAATTAAATATAAGGATTTAGTTGAAAAATCTAAAATCGCAATCCTAATAGACGATAAAGATGGAAAATTCACTTATTTTAACGACCAATTCCCACAATTATATAATTATACCGCTAACGAAATTAAGAAAAAATCTAAAAGAGAATTAGTACATCCCGATGATATAGAAAGAGTCATTAGTTATCATAATAAAAGGATGAGCGGGGAAAAAGTCACATCTAATTATGAGTTTAGAGCAATAAAAAAAGATGGATCAATATTATATTTAATGGTAAATGCTGTTCCGATTATGGAAAATAATAAAATTATTGGGACTCGTAGTTATACTTAGGACATCACCGAACGCAAGCTGGCAGAGAAATCGCTGCGGGAGAGTGAGGAGAAATACCGCTCAATTTTTGAAAATTCCGGCTCAGCAATGCTGATCATATCAGAGGATAGAAATATTTTACTGGTAAATGATGAATTTGTTAAGCTATCCGGATTTACTAAAGAGGAAATAGAAGAAAAGAAAAGTTGGGTGGAATTTATACCAGAAGAAGATTTAGAAAGAATGAAAATCCAACATGATTTAAGGAGAAAAAACAAAGATAAAGCTTTGAGGAACTACGAATTCAAGTTAAAAGATAAATTTGGGAACATCAAAAATATATTTATTACGGTTGATATTATTACAGGAACTACGAATAGTGTTGCAGCACTACTGGATATCACAGAGCGCAAGCAGTCAGAAGAAATACAAAAAACATTATTTAATATTTCCAATGCAGTAAATACAGTAAAAATCCTTGATGAGTTATTTGCAGAAATTAGAATACAACTATCAGCTATTCTTGATACTACAAATTTATATGTTGTCTTATATGATGAGAAAACTGATATGATCTCTCTTCCTTTTGATGTTGATGAAAAAGATAATTATGAAACGTTCCCGGCTGGTAAAACCATTACTAAATATGTAATACAAACAGGAAAATCATTGTTTGCTCCAAAGCAATTACAGAATGAATTAGCCGAACAAGGCAAAATCGACATCATTGGATCTCGTTCCGAAATTTGGCTCGGTGTTCCTTTGAAAGTTGAGAACAAAGTAATCGGGGTTATTGCTGTTCAAAGTTACGATGACCCCAATCTTTATTCTGAGAAAGATATTGATATTTTAACATTTATTTCAGAAGAAATTGCTCTTGTCATCCAACATATTCAAGCGGATGAGCAGATCAGGAGAGAGCTTAAAGAAAAAGAATTATTGTTGAGGGAGGTACACCACAGGGTAAAGAATAATTTACAGGTAATATCAGGTCTTCTTCAACTTCAGCAGAATGAAATAACAACAAAAGAGGATGCTTTAAAGGGGTTTGCATCAAGTCAGGACAGAATACTGGCAATGGCAAAAGCGTATGAATTATTATTAGGTTCGAAATATATGTCTGAGGTGAGTGTAGGGAAATATATTACATCACTTGCAGAGCAACTTAAATATAATTATGATAACCATAATAAGGTAAATATAACCTATTCTCTTGATGAACTCACAATCAGTATTGAGATATTAGATAGACTTGGACTGATATTGAATGAGATCATAACGAATGCGATAAAATATGCTTTTGAAGGGAGAGATTCCGGGAATATTCATATAGAATTAAAGAATGCTGAAGATCACATGGAGATAAAGATATCAGATAATGGAATAGGCATTCCCCCAAAGATTAAAATTCATGAACCGGCAACCCTTGGTCTATCAATTGTCGATATGCTTACCCAGCAGTTACGGGGAACCATGAAATTAGACAGGAAAAATGGAACGAGTTTTACACTGGTAATGCCGAAAGAATTAAATAATTGAGAAAGGTAACATTTTGAGAGTTGCGAGTTACGAGTTGCAGGTTGCGAGTGGCAAGATGGATACAGCCACTAAGTCTCTAAGGAAGTTAATAATGAATAAATATAATAATGAAAAAGGAATCAAAAGGTTAATAAAATGAACTTGGAGTCTTTGTGCCTTTGTGGCTTTATTGTTACAAAATTTCTTATTTATTCAATAAGTTGAAAAGGAGTGTAGATGAACAAAACCTGCAACCCGTTATTAGGAGTTTAAAATGAAAAAAATATTAGTAATCGATGATATAATGGATAATTTAATAGCGATCAAAGAACCACTCGAAGATTTAATACCTGATTGTCTGGTATTAACTGCCCAGACAGGAAAAGAAGGATTGAGAATTGCAAAAGAAGAACAACCGGATACAATTCTTACGGATATTCATATGCCAGAAATGGATGGCTTTGAAGTATGTCGCAAATTGAAGGAAGATGAAGTAACAAGAAATATTCCCGTGATGATATTTACCGGATCGACAACCGATGCTGAAAGCCGCATACAATGTCTTGAAGCTGGAGCAGACGTTTTTTTAACAAAACCAATTGATACGGATGAACTTACTGCCCAGATCCATGTCATGTTTAGAATTAAAGAAGCTGAAGATAAACTTCGAGCAGAAAAAGAACATCTGGATGAAGCTGTACAAAAGAGGACAATAGAATTAAAAGAGAGCGAAGAAGCGTTGATGCTTGTTATCGAAAATATTTCCTTTGCTGTTTTTGCTCATAATCTTGATGGAAAATTTATTCTTGTGAATAAAACTTCTACGAAATATACTGGCTATACCAAAAAAGAATTGTCAAGCATGACTGTTGATGATATAGATCATCAAAGCATTACCAGAGACGATAGGAAAAACATTTGGATACGACTTCGGCATGGTGGGCATAAGCAATTATTTTCAACTCATTTCAGGAAAGACGGATCACAATATCCAGTTGAAATTCATCTAACTGCAATTACATTAAAAAATGAGCCCGTTATCCTTGTACTCGTTCAGGATATTACCGAGCGTAAGCAGGCGGAAGAAGAATTAAAGATAAGTCGAGAGCGGTTAAAAGTAGCAAACTCGATCTTACGTCATGATATTTCAAATGATTTTATAGTGATAAAAAGTGCTCTTGATCTATATCGTGATGAACAAGACAAGACTATGCTTGACGAGATTGAGAAACGAGTGGGGAAAAGTCTCAATACAATAAAGAAGCAACGTGAACAAGAACAATTTATTGATTCTCATTCTGATTTAGATGAGTATGATATAGAAAAAGTAGCGCAGGATGTTATTAAAAATTACCAGGATATTAAGATCGATGTTAAGGGCGCTGGTAGAGTTTATGCGGATAATGCAATATATTCAGTATTTGAGAACATAATCAGCAATGCCATAAAGCATGGCAAAACAAATAAGCTGGATATTGATATCAATTGTGCCGAAGAATTTTGCGAGATCAGATTTGCGGATGAGGGAATTGGTATACCGAACGAAATAAAATATAAGATATTCGACGAGGGTTTCCAATACGGTGAAAATGGACATACTAGTATTGGTCTGTACATTGTACAAAAAACTGTTGAAGATTATGGTGGGGAAGTGTTTGTTGAGGATAATAAACCGCAAGGAGCAGTGTTTGTAATTCGTCTGAAGAAAACAATTGAAAGATAGAATGTAAGTTTTTTTTATTAATAAAAACACTTTTTAATCGGATATGAAACAACAAGATTTATTTTTTATTGGGGAAAAAACGCCCCTATTGCTCGGAGCGTTATAGTGAAATTGAATATTTATTTCATCAGGACCTGTCCCGTGAAATGTTTACCAAGTGGAATGCGAAGCATATTCCACAATGGCGGAGCTTATTTCATCAGGATCATTTTCTTTGTTTGAGAATAATTACTTGTATCCATTTTATAGAAATAAATTCCTTGGCTGACCCGATTACCGTTTTCATCTTTTCCATCCCATGCAACTGAACGTCTTCCTGCAGAGATCACTTCACCAACCAGGGTTGTTACTTTTTGTCCTTTTAAGTTGTAAATTGCAAGTTTCACAAACTGGGATGTTTGTGGAATAGAGAAAGAGATCATCGTGGTTGGATTGAAAGGGTTGGGATAATTTTCTCTGAGTTCTGTAACTTCCGGAATGGTTCCCCATGTTTCATCCGAGTGAGTAGAAACAACAGGAATAGATTCTATACTTGTTGTTTTGTTATAAGCAGTGATAGTAAGGATTAGCACTTGTTGAGTTCCTATCATACCTTCAATATCCAGAGTTACATTTCCGAACTCATCCGTATAATCAGCAGCAAGGATTTCATTTTCATAAGAAAGACATACAAGAGCATCTTGAACACCTGTTGAAACATCGAATTTTGTTCAACTCTTTTATATTTTAAAATTTTAAGATTCGTTTCGACTGCAAGATGGGATAATAAGAAGCAAATAACCGGATAATGGGGTTTCAGCTAAATCTTATTATTTGCGATCTAAGATTCGTACAGGAAAATTGATTGATACTATAAATTATGATTTAAAAATGTTAAAAATATAATAAAATATTATTCCATAAGTTTTGACAGTTGAATGGTATTGTATGAAAAAAAGTAACGTATGAAGAAAGTGACTTTTTGGAAAATATTATTTATCGTAACTTGTATATGCTTGTTTTTTACAGGACTTATAGCCGGTTTGCTTTATCATTACAGTCTTGAACTTCCTCCAGTATCGCAGCTAGAAGAATACGAGCTTATGAACGGCACGAAAGTGTTTGATAAAGATGGAAATCTTGTGAAGATATTCGCGAGTGAACATCGAAGAAGTGTACCATTATCCGAAATTTCAGATACACTTATAAACGCTTTTATCGCGATGGAGGATGAAAATTTCTATGATCATATGGGAATTGATTTCGCTTCGATCCTGCGAGCATTTCTTGCGAATTTTACAACCGGTAGTATTCGGCAGGGAGCAAGCACAATCACTCAGCAGCTCGCCCGGGATATGTTTCTGACACTCGAACAGTCCATGGACAGAAAAGTCAAAGAAGCGCTTCTCAGCTTCAAGATCGAAAGGACCTTTTCGAAAGATCAAATCCTGGAAATGTATCTCAATAAAACCTATCTCGGCGGTGGCAATTATGGGGTAGAATCCGCAGCACAGAACTATTTTGGGAAATCATCAAAAGATCTTACCCTTGCAGAATGCGCACTTCTGGCTCGGATACCACAGGCGCCCACTTATCTTAATCCGCGACTCCACTATGATGAAGTGGTTCGAAGAAGTAAATTTGTCCTTGCACAGATGTACGAGCTGGGTTATATAGACGAAACTGCGTACTATCAAGCATATTATGATACCGTTGAGATAAAAACAAGAAAAAAAGCAAAACAACCGCCAGATTACTTTTTTGAATACGTTCGTAAATATATCGAACAAAAATATGGCACATCAATACTGTATAATGGCGGCTTGCAAGTATACACTACTCTTGATCTGGACCTGACAAATTATGCTGATTCCGTTCTTAATGATCACCTGGTCAAGTTTGAAAATAAACTAAATTATGATGTGAAATATGACGAATTTCCTGCTGATACTTTTGATATTGATACGAAATATGTACAGGGGGGCGTATACGCGATAGAACCCAATACGGGATATGTCCGTGCAATGATAGGGGGAAGAAATTTCAATCATAGTAAGTTCAATCGTATGTTGCAGGCGCGACGGCAACCCGGATCAGCTTTCAAGCCCTTCATATATACTGCCGCTGTAGCAAATGGCTACACTGCAGCCACAATGATCAACGACCTTCCTCTTGTATTTCTGGAGAATGATACGACACTTTGGAAACCACAAAACTATTCTGATAAATTCTACGGCTTGACCAGACTCCGCATCGCACTCAAACACTCAAGGAATATTCCTGTGATCAAGATGTTTATTCATCTGACTCCTTATGAGGTGATAAAATATGCCGAACGTCTCGGCATTGAAAGCCCATTATATCCATTCCCCGCACTCTCACTCGGTTCTGCAGAGGTTTATCCGGCGGAGCTTATTTCTGCTTATTGCCCATTTGCGAATGGGGGTAAGCGGGTTGATCCTATCTACATCAAAAGAATTGATGATGAAACAGGAAAAATGCTCGAGGAACACCTTCCTCACTTCTCGCAGGTCATCAGCGAAGATATTGCCTATCTTATGACAAATTTGATGCAGTCTGTTGTGGATGGAGGAACTGCCGGCGGGATACGATGGCGTGGATTTTATCTGCCTGCTGCAGGAAAAACCGGCACGACCGATAATTTTCAGGATGCGTGGTGCATTGCTTATACTACTCAACTTGTGCTTGGTGTCTGGGTTGGTTTTGATGACAATATCACGCTTGGGAAAGGACAGGCAGGTGCGTATGTCGCAGTCCCGCCCTGGCCTTATATTATGAAAAGGGCAGTATATAACAGCTCGCCGAAGGACTCGACCGGGAAAGCGATCGTGAATAAAAAGCTTTTCCAGTTTCACGAACCGGATAATATAATTCATGTGACGATTTCCGAAAAGACCGGTTTGCTCGCTCAGCCCTTTGAAAAAGAAATCGCTGACGAAATTTTTATCAGGGGAACAGAGCCGACAATACTTTCGGATAGTTTGGGTTATAACTTTGAGCCAATTGGCTACCAGGATCTTAGCTTGGATACACTCTACATAGATATGGATGAATATTACCGCACAATGCGGTACAAGAAAAGTATTAGATCAAGCCGAACTGAATGATCGTTTTCATAATAATTATAGGCGTCCTTCTTCTCTATTATCTTGTCTATCTCGGAATATTTTACAGAGGAATAGAACGAAAATACACTGCAGCAATGAATGCCCAGCCCTTTGTATCAGTTGTTGTAGCTGCGCGGAATGAAGAAAACACAATACCACAGCTTCTCACATCACTCATCAACCAGGATTACCCGGAGGATAAATTTGAGATCATCATAGCCGATGATGGATCTGACGATACTACTGCTCGTATAGTTCAGGATTTTCAAAAAAAAAGTGACAACCTGATCTTGCTTCCGGTCACAGTTTCTGATGAGGTAGTTTCCCGCAAAAAGAATGCTCTTGCTCAGGCAGTACAAAAAAGCAGAGGAGAGATCATTCTCACAACTGATGCAGATTGTGTGGTAACGTATCAATGGATTTCCGGTATGGTTCGCTATTTCGGCAGAGGAGTTGGAATGGTCGCAGGTTTGTCCACTCCATTTATCCCGAATTGGAAAGAAGCAACTCTATTCCAGAAGTATGAATATATTGATACGATCGGACTTTTTTTTGCGGCAGCAGGTGCACTTGGTGCAGATAAAGCATTTTCATGCAGTGGACAAAATTTGGGTTATACAAGAGAAGCTTTTAAGAAGGTGCGGGGTTACGAAAGCATAAAAAATCAAATTTCCGGAGATGATGTTCTTATTATGCAACTCATCAAGAATGCGGGTTTTGAGTTACGTTTTGCCTTTGGTAAAGAAACCCAGGCGCTCACAAAATCAGAATCAAAACTCGGGAAATTCCTGAACCAGCGCACAAGATGGGCTTCCAATGAAAGAGTTCAGATATCACTTAATACTGGTTTTTATCTCTATCTTGCAGATGTTTTTCTCCTCAATGTGCTTATTATTGTCGGACTATTTTTCATATCTCTTTATGCAGCCGGTGCGTGGCTGTTGAAAATCATAGGAGAATATGTTATTTTGCGAAGAGGCATCACGCGTTTTGCTTTACCAAAGAAATCTCTCTCCCTGTTTCCTTCGTGGGCTATTTTACAACCTCTGTATATCACGATAGTAGGAATCGGAGGAAAGCTTCGTCTTTTTTCCTGGAACAAAAAACCACGAACCAGATCGTGAAAAATTGGATATTTATCCTTTGACAAATAATATCAGCATTAGAATAAGTGTCCTATTGAAAATCATGAAGGAAAGTTAATATGGCAAAGAAAATCAAACGGCATAAACACCATGAAATAAAAGAAGATAAGTTTGTGACAAACGCATTGCTTTTGTCGGAATTTGTCCAGAACCACTGGAAAAAGGTAGCTCTTGGCGCAGCAGCACTCATTGTTGTCATTATTGTGGTCGTTGCAATGACATCCCGTTCCGGAAAAGTCAACATTCTGGCATTAAGGCAGTTCGACATTGCCCTTGCATTCTATGAAGATGATCAAATGGTTAAAGCAGAAGAGGCATTCTCCGAAGTGCTTGATAACTATGGTTCATCCAAATATAGCGGGTTATCATACCTGTATCTTGGAAAGATCAATATCGAAAAGAGCGAACCAGATGTAGAAATGGCAGAGACGTATTTCGATAAAGCGAAATCCAGAGTACATGATACTTTGCTCAAAGAAACAGCATGGATCGGGCTTGCAGAATGCACAAGATTGGCTGAAGGTGATGATGCGTATTATGAGTATCTTAAGCACATAATCAAGAAATTTTCCAATTCGTATAATGTTTCTCAAATCTCATTTAAAATAGCAGAGCATTATTTTGCAGTCGATAAGTATGAAGAGGCAAAGGAATATTATACCCTGATTGTGAAAAAATTTAAAAATTCTTCAGACTATTACAAATCGAAACAGCAGTTAGAATATATTGAACAGCTACAGCAGGATAAGTAAACATCAACTTTTTTTAAGCCCTTCTTATAGGGCTTTTTTTATATTTACAAGATGAAAAAGAACATACTCAGCTGGATCAGCTATGATTTTGCCAATTCTTCTTTCACAACGGTTATCGTGACAGTTGTATACAGTGTATATTTCAAGTCTGTTGTAGTTGGTAAAGAAGGAATCGGAGACTCACTTTGGGGGATTTCGGTCAGTCTTTCAATGCTTATTGCAGCGATTCTTTCACCGATCCTCGGAGCCATTGCAGATCAAACTCACTCTAAAAAGAAATTCCTTTTTGTGTTCTGTTACATCTCAGTGCTTTTTACCGGATTACTATATTTTGTTCGTGCCGGTGCTGTATTGTGGGGTATGCTTATATTCATGATCGCCAATATTGGTTTTGAAGGCGGTAATGTCTTTTATAATGCTTTTCTACCTGAGATCACGACTAAGAAAAATCTGGGCAAAGTCTCCGGTTTGGGATGGGGGATCGGTTACATCGGGGGATTGAGTGCACTTATCCTTTCCTACCTGTTCATTAAAACGAATGTACCTCTTGTTTTTCCTTTGATCGCTGCATTCTTCGGAGTTTTTGCAATTCCGATATTCCTTTTCTTAAAAGAATCAAAGCCCAAACAGCAATTTGAAAATACGAAATATATAAAAGTCGGGTACGAGCGTATAAAAAAGACGTTTCGTCATATTAAGGATCTGAAAGAACTTTTCAGGTTTTTGACATCATTTTTTATTTATAATGACGGCATCAAAACAGTAATAGTTTTTGCAGCGATATACGGAGCCCAGCGCTTTAGTATGTCTGGCTCGCAGCTTATCATTTATTTTGTGCTGGCGAATATTACTTCCTTTATCGGAGCGCTCATTTTTGGTTATATTGTTGACAGGATCGGAGCCAAAAAAACAATATCAATTTCATTGCTTATCTGGATTGCTGTGGTTATCTGGGCATTTTTCTGTACCAATATGACGCAGTTTTACGGAGTTGGGCTGTTGGCAGGTATTGCGATCGGGTCTAGCCAGTCTGCAAGCAGGTCATTCTTGTCACTTCTCACTCCTGAAGATAAGCACGCCGAATTCTTTGGTTTTTATGCAGTGAGCGGCAAAGCTGCTGCCATCGTTGGTCCTTTATTATATGGATTGCTCGTGCTGATCTTAAACAGTCAGCGTTGGGCTATCTTGAGCATTGCACTTTTCTTTGTGGTCGGATTTCTTGTTCTTCAAACTGTGAATGAGAAAAAAGGTATTCAGGTCGCATCGCATATTTTTAGAAAGGAGTAGCTATGTGTGGAATAGTGGGTTATATAGGAAATAAACAGGCGCTTCCAATTGTGATCGAAGGCATCAAACGTCTGGAATATCGCGGGTATGATTCCTCTGGAATTGCAATCATAAACTCGGATGATGAGCTGGTTATTCATAAGAAAGAAGGCAAAATCGTAGAACTGGAGCAGTCATTCCCAAAAGGAGTAAATTTCGATGCTCATTTAGGTATTGCTCATACTCGTTGGGCAACGCACGGTGAACCGACGACTCTCAATGCTCATCCCCATATTGATTGTACTGGAAAGATCGCAGTTGTACATAACGGGATCATTGAGAATTATAAACTACTTCGAGAAAAATTGGAGCGTGAGGGTCATACTTTTACAAGTGATACAGACACAGAAGTCATCGCTCATCTCATTGAGCAATTCTATCTTCAATGTAAAAATATGCATAATGCAGTTCGTATGATGCTCAAACAGGTCGAGGGAACGCTTGGTATTGCAGCCATTAATCTGGATATTCCTGATAAACTCTATGCCGCACGCAGAGGAAGTCCGCTTATTATCGGAGTGGGGGATGGTCAAAATTTTATCGCTTCCGATGCTGCTGCTTTAGTCGTACATACAAAGAATGTCATTTACCTTCAGGATGATGAAACCGCAGAGGTTTCCGCAAACGATTTTACTATTAAAACGATCGCTGACGACGAAGTTCAGAGAGAAATAAGCAAGATCAACTGGGACATCTCCATGATCAATAAGGGCGAGTATGATTTCTTCATGTTGAAGGAAATATTTGAACAACCCACAACGATCGCGAATGCTTTTCGCGGTAGAATTATGGACATGTTTAACACATCTCGTCTTGGAGGAATTTCCCTTTCTATCGATTGGATGAATAAAATCAAGAATATTTGCATTGTTGCCTGCGGGACGTCATGGCATGCCGGGATGGTCGGTCAGTATCTTATAGAGGACATCGCCAAAATACCTGTTCGTGTCGAGTATGCTTCCGAGTTCCGATACCGCGATCCCTTATTAAATCCGGAAACTCTTGTGGTCGTGATCAGCCAGTCCGGTGAAACAGCCGATACCCTTGCTGCGCTGAGAGAAGCCAGGACGCGTGGTACAAAAGTTATGGGTATCACAAATGTCGTGGGCAGCAGCATTGCCCGTGAAACTGATTTTGGTTCATATATCCATGCAGGCGCCGAGATCGGTGTAGCATCCACAAAAGCTTTTACATCTCAGATAACAGTGCTCTTCCTGCTTGCGCTCTTGCTTGGGAGAATGCGCACTGTATCACCGCGTGATGGCGCCGAATATATTAAGGAATTAAAATCAATTCCGGGTAAAGTAAGCGAAATCCTAAGTAGGGATAGTGAAATTAAGTCAATTGCAGATAAGTACAAGAATGCGACGAATGCACTCTATCTCGGCAGGGGAATCAACTTTCCCGTTGCTCTCGAAGGTGCATTAAAGCTGAAAGAGATTTCCTACATCCACGCAGAAGGATATCCTGCTGCAGAAATGAAACACGGTCCAATTGCGCTGATCGATGAAAATATGCCTGTTATCGTTGTTGCTCCTGATGATTTTGTATATGGGAAGATATTGAATAACATCGAAGAGGTAAAAGCCAGAAAGGGAAAGATCATAGTGGTTGCGAATGAGCCCAGCAATGGTCTGGAAAGTCTCGCCGATGACATAATTTTTGTTCCCAGAACCCTTCCTGCGCTCACGCCGCTTCTGACAGTGATCCCGCTCCAGCTTTTTGCGTATCATGTAGCGGTACAGAGAGGGCTCGATGTTGACCAGCCGAGGAACCTGGCAAAAAGCGTAACCGTCGAATAACGTGAGATGAGCCAGCGGATCGAGAAGTGCAATGCCATTGTACTGAAGGTTACAGAATACAGTAATACCAGCCAGATCATACAGTTTTTTTCAAAGGAATTTGGACATATCGGTGTGATAGCTAAAGGCACTCGAAATCCCAAGAATAAATATTACGGACTGATTCAGCACCTTGGAAATTATGAGATCGTTATTTACAGAAAAGACACCTCACTTTCTTTGCTTAAAGAAATCTCACTCATCGATGACCACAGTGGGCTTACTTCCGACTTTACGATGACTGTTCTCGCACATGCTGGGGCAGAACTCTACCTTCAGCTTATGTTCGAGGAAGATGATTATAAAAAGTTTTATATCCTACTTGCACAGTTTTATACATTTCTTCCCACGGTGAAAAAAAATCATATTCTGGTTTTTTGGAGATTTTTGCTTCGCGTTGCCGGCTTCCTGGGATTCTCTCTCAAGTTCCGACAATGCCAGGTGTGCGGGACACAGAACAGCGAGCTCTTTCGTGGGATTTCTTTCGTTCATAATGGATTTATTTGCAGCAATTGTTCCCGAAAGAGAGCCGCTACTGAGCATTTCCAGATAAATGAATCCACAAGAAAATTACTGCTTATATTAAGAAGTCTTTATAATTTGGAATCGTTTGAAATTACCGAGCAGGATATAAAAACGATCAATACGATCTTACGCACCTATCTCAGCTATCACCTCCATAAGAAAATCCATTTGAGGAGTTTGGAAGTTTTGTAATTTCGTTGGTTGCTTTCTCGATAGTAAATTCATGACGAAAAAAAAATTAAATTTGACAAAAAATAATTACAAATTCATTTTTCTCTTAAATTGAAAATTTCAATTTATTATAAAATCTGAAAAGGAAAAATTATGGATCTAAGTTATATGAATAAATTCATATAGATAAAACCTTTCTATAGTCCTTCCCCAAATAGAGAGGTATCTCCTGTTGAAAGCAGAAGTATAAAAGAGGAAAAATGGATAGTGGAATTGAGACAAGAACGTATGGGAATTACTCCTTAATTGACTCCACAATGTAAGGAGGACAAGGGACTGGAGAAAAAAATTAGAGAGGTTAAAATGAAAAATAAAATTTCCCTTTGTAGTATAATTTTTGTAATGGTACTTTCAAATATAATCTTTGCTGAACAGATTATAAAAACGTATTATTTTGATGAACCAGAACTCATTTCTGATAGTATATATATAAGAATAGAAATTCCAGATGGAGTTGTTATTGGCACACCTGGGTATCCAGCACTCCCATACAAAGGAATACAGATATTGCTTCCTCAAAATGAGAATATATCAGAGGTTATTATTGAGACAGGTAATCAAATCTCTTTAGGCACCCATCTCGTTTACCCTATACAAAGACAAATTCCAATAAGTGACACAACCGGAATTGGTTTTACTGAACCGGATCCTGTTATATATGAAAGTTCCGAGCAATATCCAGCAGAACAAAATACAGATTTCAGCATCCATTACCTTGCCGGATATTCAATAGGTTGCTTAGCAATTACCCCTTTATCTTACATACCTGAAGAGGGTGAGCTTATTTATTATGAGTCAGTTACGGTGATTATTGAAACTGCTTATAATTCTGCTGCTGAGGATGCTGCGAATAATTTCTTATTTGATAACAATCCTATGATAGAATCCCGATTACAAGTACTTGTTGAAAATTATGAAGATAAGGATATATTCTATAACCCTAAAAGAGTAAGACCGGATGACTCGTATGATTATATTATTGTAACTGCCTCAATTTACGAAGATGATTTTCAACCATTAGCAGACTTTTATGAACAAAGAGGGTATCGAACAAAAATTACATTAATTCAAGATATTCTATCTTCCTATAGTGGCGTGGATGATGCAGATAGGTTAAGAAACTATTTCACGGATGAGTATAATCAGCATTCCTTTCAGTATGCACTGCTCGCTGGTGATACGGATATAATATCCCACAGAGGACTATATGGAATAGTCAACGCGGGAAATCCCTATGAAAAGATTGATTATGACATTCCCTCAGATATGTACTATTCATGTTTAGATAATACCTCTGCCCCAGGTAGTGGTCCAGGGTGGAATAATGATGATGATGAAAAGTGGGGTGAACCAAATGAAGCTGATCTTTTATCAGAATTTTGCATCGGAAGAATCTGTGTAAATAATTCAACCGAGATAGCCAATTTTATTAATAAAACAATAATGTATTCAGAAAATCCGGTGTCATATGAAATACAAAACGCTTTATTGATCGGCGAAAATCTTAATTGGCAAGTAACTGGTGGCGATTACTTGGATGAATTGATAGGTGGTTGTAGCACAAATGGCTATATAACTATAGGTATGCCCATTTATTGGGATACTATAAAACTTTACTTCAAAATTGAACCATGGGGTTCAGAGGACTTGTTCCCACTTCTTAGCAATGGACCTAATCTTGTTAATCATTTAGGGCATGGAAATGTAACTAAATGCTTGGGTATTTATAATTCTGACTTAACTCCTTATAATATAACAAACAATGGTTCAGATCATAACTTTTTTAACGGTTACTCACAAGCTTGTTATTCAGGTTCTTACGATAATAGAGATCCAAATGGGAATTACACTAGCGACTGTTTTACAGAGAGGATTACCGCAATGGAAACTGGAGCAGCTACATTTATAGCTAATTCTCGTTATGGCTGGGGCAATTATTCCACTACTGACGGTGCATCCCAAATTTTCCATCGCTATTGGATTGATACATTCTTTGGAAGAAACGAGTTCTCAATTGCTGCCGCAAACCAACTTTCCAAAGAAAAAGCTATTCCCGCTATTAATGCAGAAAAAGTTAATCGGTGGTGTTGTTATGAACTAAATGTATTTGGTGACCCCATGCTACAATTATGGACGGAATCCCCAGAATGTATTAGTGCGTCTTATAATAGTGTCCTTTATATAGGACAGACCAGCTTTGAGATTACAAACGTGAACTGCGATACCGGACGAGTGGCGATTCATTTCAATGACGAAATTATTGCTAAGGGTGATATAGAAAATGGTTCAATAGAGCTTAATATCTTTGATCCTCCAAGTAATACTGGCACTGCTGTTATTTCTATCTTGTCTCATAATTATTATTTCTATCAGGACGAAATATCTGTAATTCCTTTCAGTTATGCAGTGATAGAACCTGAATCTCTTCCAATAAATGAATTAACGGAAGTTATGATTACAGTCTATCAAGATGATAAAGGAACTCCTCTACCCGGTGTTAATGTAGAAGCGTATGGACCTGGAATATTTGGTGATACATTAGGTGTTACTGATGAAGATGGAGTTTGTGTGCTCAATTTTGGCGCAGAATATGGTGGGAATGATTTAGTGAAGATAAAGGGCTGGGAATCTGGTGCTGGCTATTATATCTTTGATGAAGCAATTCCCATTACTGATGGTATAAATCTGACAAATTCTGATTTAACTGTTACAACCAGCATCGGCATAATTGATACGTTTGCGATGAACCTGCCAGGGAGATTACATTCTGTTGTGGAAGAAGATAATTGTATGCTTTGGTATAAAATAAATAATAGTGAGTGGCAAAACACAGCAGAAGATAGCATAGAAATTATCCCTGAGGAACTTGGCATAGTTACAGGAATGATTACTAAATCCGGTTATAATGTCTATCAAGAAGCATTCCCTATAAAAAGAGTTTATGGAACCGTGTCTGGAATAGTAACTGATACTAATGCAAATTTTGTGGATGATGCTAAAATCAGCATATATACGTTAGAAGGATCTCCCGTAGTTACAACATATACAGATGAAAATGGAGAATATATTTTAAACGGCACGATTCCAGTAGGAGAATATATCTTTACTATTGAAAGATTCAGTTATGCAATTTACGAAGATAACCAGTGGGTACAGTATGGAGAAAATACAATTAACATAGAACTAGACTTTGCAGAAACCTATACTGTTAATGGAATGATTTGTTATGGGGAGAATGATCCGGGAACGGCAGCAGTTAAAGTGTATAGAAACGATAATTATGAGTTAGTGGATAGTCTTGAATGCATCTCTGAGACGGGTGTGGGCATTTTTACTACAGAGCTTGTAAATTACGCATATCTATTTGAAATAGAATCCTTTGGATATGAAGTACTCGACACAGTAATTGTTGTCGATGAGGATAATATGTGGGCTATATTTATACCCGAACCGCATGATTATGTTAAAGACGTTCCCGATGAATACCCTAATATACAGAGCGCTATTAATGCTTGTGTTGACGGTGATACGGTTTTGGTCTATACTGGGACCTATTACGAAAATATAAACTATCTTGGAAAGAACATTACAGTTGGTAGTCCATTTCTTACCGAACAGGATCCATCATATATTGAACAGACGATAATCAGCGGAGACAATGGAGGAAGCGTGGTTACTTTTGAGAACGGGGAAGATACTACTGCAATTTTAACTGGTTTTACTATTACACAGGGTTCTGGAAAACTTATAGAAACTGATGGGGAACTTATCTCTTATGGCGGAGGAATCTATTGCGGAAACGAAAGTTCAGCCACTTTAAGTCATCTTATAGTTAAAGAAAATACTGCACAATGTGGTGCAGGGATGTGGATTGACCATGATAATATACAGACCATCATTAATGACTGTGTAATTGCTGAAAATAACGCAACGTCAGCTGGTGGGGGCATGGCAATTCGCAATCATTCTGCAACCCTAATAAATTGCTCTATAATTAATAATTTCTCAGATTATATGGCAGGTGCTATCTTTGGTTATAGTGAAGAAATTAACTTAAGAAATTGTATTCTTTGGAATAACTCTCAGTCTCAAGAAACTCATTGCTACTTCGCTAGTGGTGCTGTGGTTTCAATATCATACTCTGATATAGAAGAAGGAGAATCCGGAATAGAACTTGTATCCAGTACATTAATTTGGGATGAGGGAAACATATCTGATGATCCTTGCTTCACCGATCCTGACAATGGCGACTACTCCTTAACCTGGAATAATACTGTTCGCAGTCCTTGTATAGATACCGGTGATCCCGATATAGTTTATAATGACGCAGATGAAACACGAGCAGATATGGGAGCCATCCCCGCTATTGCCCACAATTACGATTGCAGAACCCTTAAAGAGGGCTGGAACTGGTTCTCATTCCCTGTGCTGGATACTGTAACAACTGGAAATGTGGATGCATTGATAGCACTGGATCCAATACTGGATAATATGGAAGAGTGCCAAATAAAAGAACTGCGGGTTTGGTGGAATCCTGAAATATGGGACTGGGTAAATGACATAGGCGATTTTCGCAGTGTCGATGGCTATAAGATCCAGATGAATGCACCTGACACACTTCCTATTTCGGGTTTTCTTGAAGATCCCGATGCGGTCATCACGCTTGAAGCAGAAACTGAATATGGAAACTGGATCGGCTATTTTATTGAGCACAGTATGAAACCACAGGATGCTTTTACACAGGTATGGGATAAGCTCACTTATATTAAGGCACAAAATTGGACTATTCTATTTGATAAACAACAACAAGCTCAACAGCAGGGAGTTTGTCCTACTGTTGACTATGGAAAATCTTATGTAGTGGGTGTATCAGAGAATTGCAATTTTACCTGGGGGCTTCCCCTTCAACCTGCAGATCCTTATGAAAAGTCAGAAACGGTAGTATTTATTTATGAAGAGCAGTCAGACTATATGCCAATCTTTGTTGATAGTACCGAAGCTCTTAATGCTATAGATGAGATAGGCGTGTTCCTTGAAGATGAGTGCATCGGTGCAAGTGTCATAGAAGGATTCCCTGTCTTTATCTCTGCCTATGTCAATGATGATTCCACCCATACAAAGGGTGGTGATGAGCTTACGTTTCTGGTAGCAAGTTATGGCAAAAGCGAAAAAAGAAGTATTCCTGTTTTCCTCTATAATGAAGCCCAAGATTTGTATGTGGAAAAACCTGTAATCCTTGATAATAACAGTTATGCGCTTGTGAGGTTAGGCACCGGAGCAGGGATAGAATTACCAAAAGAATTTACGGTCTATCAGAACTACCCGAATCCGTTCAGTTGCAACTTTGGCAAGAGTACAACGACAATTTCCTTTATGCCCTCCACTGAAGCAGAAAATTCCGAGATAAGGATATATAACACAAAAGGGCAACTGGTAAAACAATTCAAGATACAGAATTCAAAAAATGCAATGAATGAAGTTGCATGGGACGGAAAAGATGATCATGGAACTCAATTGGGTAACGGCATTTACTTCTATAAAGTAAGTTCCGGCAAGAAATCAGCGATCAAGAAGATGGTTATTCTTCGATAAAAAATCAAGATAAAACCTGATATGTAAAAAATGTGGAGTGCATTGATAATGTTACGACGTAAAGCATTGATCCTGATCTTATCGGGAATGCACTCCATATTTTTATTTTGGAGATACGTATGTTAAAAAGAACGGTGTTATCACTATTTATTGTATTATCTTTCTTTACGTTATCCTCGCTTAATTCAGATACTATCATCGTAAATGTCAACAGCACGGGAGATTACACATACATACAGCAGGGTATAGACAATTCAGTAAACGGCGATACTGTATTAGTCTATCCAGGAACATATTTTGAAAATATCAACTATAATGGAAAAAATATCATCCTCGCAAGTTTATATTTACTTACCCATAATAACTCATACATTGATTCAACAATAATTGATGGCAATCAGAATGGAAGCGTAGTAACTTTTGAAAGTGGAGAAGATAGCACAGTTGTTTTATGCGGATTTACTATTCAAAATGGAAGTGGGACCTATTATTTACATAATTACCATGGTGGTGGTTTATTATGTAAAAATGCTCATCCCACAATCAGTAATTGTAATATAGAAAACAACGTTGCTGAACAGGGAGGAGGGATAAGCTGTGTTTCATCCCATATTCATTTAATAGGTACCACAATTAAAAATAACTATGCTGAATATGGTGGCGGCGGAATATTTCTTGCGAATAATTCTAATGCAAGCTTTAATGCTTACGAAAGATGTAATATTTTCTTAAATTATGGTTCTAATAGTTGTGATCTACGTTCTATAAATTGTGATAATATCAATATAATAGTTGATACATTTACAGTGTCAGAACCGGATAATTATTTTTCTTATCCTGTTGATTATTTTACTTTTAACATACTAAACTCTAAAATAGAACCTATAAATCAAGACTTATATGTAAGTCCAGTCGGAGATAATAGTAATAGTGGTTTAACACCAGTAGAACCGCTGAAAAATATTTCTTATGCTTTAACCAAAATTGCTTCTGACAGCACTCATCCAAATACTATTCATTTAGCCAATGGTATTTATTCACCAAGTTTGACCGAGGAGATATTTCCTCTTAATTGTAGAAGTTATGTTTCAATAATAGGTGAAAACGAAGTGAATACAATACTTGATGGAAATAATTTATCTGGTATTATAGCATGTGTCTTTGGAGACAACTTTTTTTCCATTGAAAATCTCACTGTTAAGAATGGTTTTGCAAGTAATGGTGGTGGTATAAGTTTTAGCGTAAATTCTAGTCCGACAATAAAAAATGTAACTATAGAGGATAACTCAGTCACTGGTGGAGGTGGAGGAGTTTTGTGTTATAATAATTCCTGTCCTGTTTTTGAAGATGTTAGTATTATAAATAATTACGCAGGATCTGTAGGTGGTGGTATATGTATAAGTAATTCCAGTCCAGTATTAAAAAATGTAATAATTAGTGGTAATATTGTAGATACTGTATGGGGTTCATCTGCTGGAATAAATGTAGTTGCAAATTCTAATCCTTTACTAATTAATGTAGCGATAATTAACAATATATCTGGTGATGATGGTAGTATTTTAGGAACTGGTAATAATGGTTGTCCAGAATTAAACAATATTACAATTTCTGGTAATAATATAATAGATAATGTTATTTATTGCATGTGGAATGATAGTATATATTTTAACAATTGTATTCTTTATAACACTGAAGCTTATAATGAGATAAAATTTTATAGTAATGGTTATTCAAATTTAGTTTCTATATCTTATACTGACATCAAAGATGGTGAAGCTGGGATACAGACTAATGGTGCTGGCACAGTAAACTGGCTTGAAGGTAACATAGACTCTATTCCCCAATTTGTTGGTGGCGATCCGTTTAGTTATGAGTTAACGAAATATTCACCCTGTATCGATGCCGGCACACCAGATACAACAGGGTTACATCTCCCAGCAACTGACTTGGCAGGGAATCAAAGGATTTATAATGGCAAAATAGATATTGGTGCATACGAATATCAAGGATATGGTATAGATGAACCGGATACATCGTTTGTTCACAATTTGTATTTATTTAAAAATACACCAAATCCTTTTAAGGAATCAACCACAATATCTTTTATCTCAGCAGATTATGAGAGGATAAAGGAATATACGCTTTCAATTTACAATACCAAAGGACAGCTTGTGAGAAGATATGAAGGATCAAAGGACGATTTCTGGGTAAGAACTGAAATTGTCTGGAATGGCACGGATGAGCAGGGAAAGCAGGTCGCACCGGGAACGTATTTATATAAATTAGAGTATAATGGGCATGCAGTAGTGAGGAAGATGATTCGCCTACGTTAGCACTCCGGCGTAACAAGTCCTGCTTCGCTAACGCTTCGCAATGTAAAATAAAAAATGGAAAATGTGGAGTCAGGTGAGTAGATAAGAATGAAAGAACAAAATCATAAAAGGCGATACCAATTGTAAAAGCTTGTCATTCTGATTGAAGCGAAGCGGAGAGAAGAATCTATTTATTAAAAGCATGTTTCCAAAAAATAGACCCTTCGATAAACCCAGGGTGACAATTGTTTTAGTTGAGAGGTGTGTTTTTTGTTATAACTTCACCCTGGCCCTCTACTAAAAGGAAGTGGAATTAAATGAAGAATATTTGCCAGCAATAAAATTTTTCCCCAGTGTCATTCTCGTGAAAGCGGGATTCAGTATTTACAAACGATAATAAAAAGATGTGCTTTAATTCCAAAACCTTGCGAACGGTTGAAAGCATTATTTGAGATAATCGTTCACTTCTGAAATCTTAAATTGGCATTCTTCAATGGTCAATCAATACAAGAATGGAAGCAGGGGCTTGTGGGGGGAAAATACGCAAGATCGGAATCTTGCGTTACATTTCTTCAACTTTCACTGGGGTTAGAGAAAAGAGAGATATTGTATCAATTACTCTTTTCAAGAAGCGAGTTATGAAGTGTTGGATAAACCTACCCCCGCCCTGTTTATCAAGAATTTGTAAAAACTTTGCGAAAGTTTAGAACTTTCGCAAAGGTCATCCAACAAGCTTTCTCAACACGATCCTGTATGAAGGTCTATACAAATTCCTATAAGCAGTAGAATGTGAAAAATGTGGAAAATCCTTTTCACATAAAATCTTATTAAATTTTCCCCATTGGTTTAGAGTAAAATTTTCAAAATTCTTGTTCTCGATCAATGAACCTAATTCAAGCCAAGAGTGTTTTAATTTATCTTTGTCGGGAATCATTTTTCGCTGCGTTTCACACATCATTTTAAAAAGCGCATCAAGCGAATCTTCCTTTTTAAAAACAGGTATATTCAATCGTACGAGTTCATGATCCAATGAAATATCAACATACAGTCCAGTTTCATAGCTTTCATTATATGATTCAAATTCCTTTTTCAGGTAAGAATATGCCAGTTCTTTATTCTGCAAGATATGTGCAGGTCCCATCACACTCTGGTAGAGAAGTTTATATATATCCTCGAGTTCCATTGCAGGGTAACGCTTCAAATGGTAAAAAATAAGTTCGATCATTTTCTTTTGGTTCATGGCAGCACTCCACATTTTGTGAAATTATTGACAAGAAAATCAGCTCGCTCAAATGCAATGCTAACTTTATGTCCTTACTATGGGTATGCAAATCAAATTTTAACCACAAAGAACAAAGAGTAAATTTATCGTAATAGTGTATGTGTTCGATGATTTATTTGTGTAGTAGTTTGGAATAAGAAATTTTAAGAATTATTAATATAGGAGTTAAAATGGTGTTTTATTCAAAACTGATCAGGATGCTTAATAGTCATCCAAACGTACTGGAAGATATTCCACGCAAAGAGATGATCAAGCGCTCTATCGACGATGGTGAAGCTGTGGTCTCTGCAAATGGTACTTGTACCACATGGACACCAATTGAATCTACTGGCAGGAGTCCAAAGGATACAATGATCGTACAACGCCCTGAAAGCGAAGCTGATATTGATTGGAATTCACCCAATAATATTCCCATTGATCCTGAAACATGTGATATGATCCTTGAAGATACGCTCATAACCTTTTCTGATAAGGACAAAATCTATATTACCAATCGAGTGCTCAGCGCAGAAATATCTTATGCGTTGCCCATACGAACGATCTGTGATCAATCTCTCACAGCACTTTTTACAGATAATATGTTCCGTTCGGTTCCTGGGGATATTTCCGAAAGCGTTTTTGCGAAAAATGGTTTTACGATCCTCGTGCTTCCTTATGACAAGCTGAATAGAGAGCGTTATAAAGGGCGGCTTCGCACATTGCCTGATGGGAAGACATCGAATATGGCAATCGTTATGGATTTTGACAGACGAATCGGTGTGGTGTATGGCTCTGCTTATGGAGGAAGCGTCAAAAAATTGATGTTCACTGTGATGAATTACTATCTTCCTGCGGAAGGAATCTTGCCTTTGCATTGTTCAGCTAATGAAGGAGAGAACGGAGATTCTGCACTTTTACTTGGGCTTTCGGGCACAGGAAAGACAACGCTTTCTGCCGATCCCAAACGAGCACTTCTGGGAGATGATGAGCATGGCTGGAGTGAAAAAGGTATTGCAAATTTTGAAAACGGTTGTTATGCGAAACTTATAAATCTGCAAGCTGACAAAGAACCGGAAATTTTTCACGCGGTGTTTCATGATGCTGATTATCTCGATCATGGAGCAATTATTGAAAACTGCATGATGTATCCGGACGGACATTTTGATGTCGATGATGAACGCATAACCCCGAATTCCCGTGGATCATATCCTCTTTCTTTTCTCTCAAATATCAAAAAATCTTCGAAATCAGGTCATCCATCCACGATTCTTTTTCTTACTGCTGATGCAAATGCGGTGATTCCGCCCATTGCAAAGCTGAATCCGGAACAGGCAATGCTGTGGTTCCTGATGGGATATACAAGCAAACTCGCAGGTACTGAGACTGGAATTGTTGAACCGGTCTCCACATTTTCACGTTTTTTTGGGGAGCCCTTTATGCCGAGAAATCCTGACGTCTATGCATTTATGTTGGGCGAGAAAATGAAGAAATATCACTCGCAAGTTTATCTTGTGAATACCGGGTGGAGTGGTGGACCCTTTGGTGTTGGGTTACGCATGGATATCAATTTGACCAGAAGACTCGTTGATGCTGCATTGGGTGGAGAGCTTAAAAATGTGAAATATAGAGATGACAACTTATTCCATTTATCAGTCCCGATTGAATGCCCGGGAGTTCCTTCCGAAATTCTCGAACCACGCAACACATGGGAAGACAAGAGTGCCTATAATGAGAGGGCAAAAAAATTATCTTTGGAATTCAGCGCTCACTTTGACAAGGCATATGGAGATAAAAATATCGATCCTGCTGTTCGTGCGCAGTGTCCCGGTAAATAATATTCGGTTTATATAAATAAAAAACCCCACTATAGCTTAGCGGGGTTTTTTTTGAATAAAGTATTACTTATTTCCTTCTTCGATCATTTCCTTTGGTTTCTCTTTTTCGACGGGTTCGGGGACACGTTCCCATGTCTGGCTGCGACCGATTCGGAAAATAACTTTGATGTAACCTCGCACCTGCAATTTGGTACCATCTTCAATAGTACGGATCTTGCAATTGTAGATCTTTCCTTTTTTAGGATCAAGGATCTTTCCGCCATCCCACCAGCCGTTCTTATCTTCGGTAAGTCCCCACATGATGGTTGCACCTTTAATGGGTTTTCCAGTAAGGTCTCTGGAACCCTCGGCACAGGTCGGATTCTGGTCTTCGTCGGGTTTGCGGAAAAGCTCAAGGATTTTGCCTTTCATTTCGCCGTTTTCAACCCAGATATTAACGATTGATTTTGCTTGTCCTGTTTCATCGTCGATGGTTTTCCACCAGCCGACAGGTGAGAGGTTGTCTGCATAAAGTGCCATGGTGATAAAGATGACACCCATTATAAGTAAGAGTAGTTTTTTCATTGCTCCTCCAGGAGTTTTATTTGATTTGAAGTGATTTTTTTCATACAAAAATTATTGTTAAAACTACAACGATGAACAAGCTTGGTAGCATATTTATAACTTTTAATTTCTTGATCTCTAAAATTGTAATTCCTAATCCAATAAGAATTATTCCACCCACAGCAGTAAGTTCATTGATAATAGGTATGGTTACAGACTGTTCAAAAAGTTTTGCAAATAGAGTCAACCCACCTTGATAGATGAGCAACGGGATCACAGAAAGCATTACCCCGATGCCAAGAGCTGCGGCAAGTGCAATCGAAGCGACTCCATCAAGAAGAGATTTGGTAAGAAGAAGGTTTGGGTTCCCACCAAGCCCTTCCTCGATCGCTCCTAAAATAGTCATCGATCCCATACAGAAAAGCAAGAACGCAGTTACCAATCCTTCAGAGAATTTATCGTTTTGTGAGTGCCATTTTTTCTTAAGAGAATTGCTCATCTTTGTCAACCATGCATCGATATTCAGCAGCTCGCCTATGATCGAGCCCAGAATGAGACTGAAGATCAAAATGAGATAATGCTCGGTTTTCAAAGCCATTGTAATTCCGAGGAAGATCGTGAATAATCCAATTGCCTGGAATGTAATAGTTGTAAGCTTCTCGGGGAGTTTTTTTCTGAGAATTATTCCAATAATACTACCAACGATCACCGCACCTACGTTAACAAATGTACCGATCATACTATTCGAACCTGCCTACTGTGAAAAACTCCTGGATTTCTTTAATGTCTGAATTCAGTGCTTCTTTTAGTGTGCCGACGAAAAGCGCCTTACCTTCATCAAGAAACACAATTCGGTCGGCAATTCTATGAATGCTGGCGAGTTCATGGGTGACAACCACAATTGTCATATTGAGTTGTCGCTTGAGTTGGAGCAAAAGGTCATCAATCGCTTTCGAGGTTATTGGATCAAGCCCAGCAGAGGGTTCATCACAAAAAAGTAGTTGAGGGTCGAGCGCAATTGCCCGAGCAAGTGCCGCACGCTTTTTCATACCTCCGGAAAGTTCAGATGTCGACAAGTACATTGCATGTGCAAGCTCAACAAGATTTAGCTTTGTTTCGATGATCCTGTTAATAAGTTCTCTGTCGAGATTCGAGTGTTGCTCCAAAGGAATTGCGACATTTTCGCCAACCGAAAGTGAGTTTAAAAGCGCACCATTCTGGAAAAGTACTCCGCATTTCATGAGAATTTCATCTAAATCTTCCTCTTCAATTCCAACGATTTCTTTATCAAAGACCTTTATTGAACCCGATACCGGTTTTAGCAACCCGATAATGTGTTTAAGGAGTGTAGTTTTTCCGCACCCGCTCCCGCCTAAGATTATGAAAACCTCGTTCTCTTTTATATCAAGAGTAATGCCATCAAGAATACGACGTCCATCAAACTCAGTGATCAGGTCTTTAACTTCAATTATTTTTTCCATAGCAATTAATAGAATAAAAGACCCAGAATCGAGTCAGCAACAATAACCATAAAGATGGCTGTTACCACCGAAGCAGTTGTCGAACGTCCCACTCCTCCAGCACCACCTTTTGCTCGCAGTCCGAAAAAGACCCCAACAATTGTGATCAACCATGCAAAGACAAAACTTTTCACCACGCTTGTAATGATGTCTTTTAGCACCATGACATTTGCCATTCTATCCACAAATGCTGTAGGACTTAACTTAAGATACGTGATGCCAATCAGGAATCCTCCCATAATTCCAATGATATCAGCAAAAATCGTAAGGAGCGGAGTAGCAATTGTCATCGCATATAATTTTGGCAACACAACATATTTAATAGGATTGAGAGCCATTGTTTTAAGAGCATCGAGCTCTTCAGAGATTTTCATCGTAGCAATTTCAGAAGCAATCGCAGAACCGCTTCTGCCTGCAAGAATAATTGCAGTCATAAGAGGACCCATTTCACGAGTCATAGAAATTGCAATAAGGTCAACGATATAAATATTTGCTCCGAAGCTTCTGAGTTGCTGTGCTGATTGAAGCGAGAGAATGAAACCAATAAGGAATGAGATCAGTCCTACTATTGGAAGTGCGTTTACACCGATCAGATTGCTTTGAACGACGAACTCTCCCTTGCGCTGTCCCTTTTTGGAAAACAGACCTGCCACACCCCAGTAGAGCATATCTGAAGCAAGATATATGAAGTATTTGATATTATCAAAAAAACTGAAACCCTTATCCCCAAGACCTTCAAAATAGCCAAGCTTCCGTGGTTTTTCAAACTCCTTTCCACTTAATTCCAGGGATGAAAAAGCGGTAAGAGAATTTTGTACTTTTTCCGAGGCGTTTATAACTTTTGTTTCAATTGAGGATTTTTTGAGAGATTCTATAACTTGATCAATCGCAGCAACACCAGCACTGTCTATGGTCTTAAGCCCACCGGCATCTATTGAAAGTTCAGTATTTTGCTTAATATCAGAGAAGTTTGCAGAAACAAATTTAAGAAATGCTTCTGCATTTTTTATAGTCAGTTCGTCTTGTAAGACGAGAGCTTCGTTCTTGAATTCAAAGGAATTCATATTAGAAGGAGATGATCGTCAGATCCAGTGAAAGATTATGATCTACCTGCGTCCAGGATTTAGTTTCATCTTGCTTTACTGTAAGGGTATAATCTAAGGAGACATAACTGGATAGACGGAAGCTGAGTGTGTTATCAAGCCTGAAAACCTGTTTCCTGCTTTTTTCAAAAGGATAAAGCGTATAGAATTCAGCGACATAGTTTATATTGTTAGAGATGCGGAAGTCGCCACCAACATTACCTTCAAATCCGCTCAGGTTGACAGATTCAAGTTCTCTGAATATATTGGGATCTGTAGTATCTTGTTCATAAACATTTGAGTTTACAGTTTGAGAAAATCCCAAACCGGTTTTGATATATAGATTGCTTGTATTTGTATTAAACAAAGTAAGATTAAGTCCAATACCTTCCTCAAGACTTAATGGATACAGCATAGGGGTTATCTGCACATTATCACTATTTGTGATAGTTTGAATGGTATCTCCTTCTGTATTGATTTTATAGATAACTGGTTGGTCAGCTTCGAGGTAGAACTTTGTCGGGAAAACATTTGAAGCAAGACGTAATCGACCATACACACCAAAGGATTTAATGAAGTAAAAGATATATGTGGGTTGCAATTGAAATGAGTTTGAATAGATACGGAAATCTTTATCCTGCTCTTTAGTAAACCCTATATTCAAATCCTGCCGAGAAGAAAAATAATGAGGGAATACATCGTACCTTAACTCATTATTTATCTTAGTACTCAGCGTGATATTCGTAACAGATTCATCTTTGTTCGCAAAGTTATCGCTGCTGAGAAGAAAGCTTCCTTTTATGGATGTATAGTATCTCCATGCACGTACCTGATCGGACTCTTTCATTTCCGGTAAAATACCTGCGCCAACAAAATTCTTCGTGGAGGAGTCCATTACGATCGTAAGTTCTTCCAGCATACCTTCCATCACACGTATTGTCGTGAAATTAATAAATGTTTTTGGAGATTCTTTATATTTGATGATCTTGTAAACTCCTGGTTTCAGGAGCCAGGTTTCTTGTTTTTCTCCAGGCTGATCTTCCTTTGCACTATATTTTGTACCAATGCTGTTTTTATAGTTATCGATCTGATAGATTTCATAAGCTTCGCGAATGAAATCTCTGTTCTGGTCGATGATCTTCACAATAAGACCGCTCCATGTGGGTTCAATTATTCGTGTTTGACCAGCTTTCAGAGTCACATCGACTTTTACCTTTTGCTCTATTAAAAGTGCTGAACCGATCACCAATGTGTAAGAACCAGGGTTCATAAAGATGCTTTGTCCAACTGGACATGCGTCTTTTACTAATTGTCCGTTTTGATAGATCATATATCCTGGTTCAAGTTCTGGATCAGACATAGCCGGCACAAATATTCTACCCATACCGAGCTGGTCGTCGATTCCTTCTTGCTTGAGCTGTCGCATTGGTTCCGGTGCATACCAGGTATTATATTTATCTTTGAGAAAAAGACTGCTAGATTGCTTACTTTGAGACAGGGCATTGCCGGTCAGGGCTGTTATTAAAATAATGAGTATGAAAAATATTTTTTTCATGTATTCCTCCGCAACTGTATGCTATTTGCCCTGCGTTGGGGCAGGTTGGTTTTTTTGTAATGTTTCAAAATATTCCTGTACTTTTCTAAGAAAGATAGTAATCTCATTTTTAAGTGTGTCACTTAATGTTTTTGCAAAAAAGCTCATACTTTCTGTGTACAAGGGAGCATATCTCTTGATTTCGTAATTTACTACTGTAATATTATTTTTCACGTCTATCATTTGTATGGTCATGCCTATATCAGCCCGTTGGAACTCATTGAGGGGAAGGTCGCTAACGTATTTTTCAATATTATGGATCGAGCCCGTGATGATATAGTCGGGACGTTGGTCCAGAAAGATTTTTTTGCATTCATGAACAAGATTCAGTGCCCTGATATGATTAATAATAAGTGCTGTTATGGCATCAGGAGGTCTGCGCGCCCATAAGCTCCATCTGTCATAATACACTTCATGAGCAGACTGCCGAATGACAATTCTCGAATTATCATAGGTTTTGTCTATTTTAAAGTCTTTTACTTGAACGGTATAGGGATATGGTGTGGTGAGCACATCGTTCTTTGTAATGGGGGGGACATAATCTAGTATATAAAAGTGTGCCCACTGCATTCGAGAACAACCCAAAGCCAAAATAGCAAGAATGATAATTATGATATTTTTACTCTTCATTATGGTCCTCCTGGATATGAATCCCCTGATCTTGATTTGAGGAGAAGTGACGGATTTTCTGAGATCATGCGAGAGAATTCGTTGATATTCTGCATGGTTTCTTTGAGCAGATGAATGGTTTCAATGACATCATCCTGGCTTTCCAGAACAGTGTAATTGATATTATTAAATGCTTCAGTAAGATTATTGACCGAATTATTAATATTACTGACAGTATTATTAAATTTATCGAGATCAAGTTTCTGTGTAACATCATTTATAGTAGTGAGAAGATTCGCCAATTCTGATGAAATACGAGCAATATTCTTAATGCTTTCATTAAGACTTTCTCTGTTATCCTCAAGTATAAGGTCTAAGTTCTTTAGGGAATTGTTCGTATTGGCGACAGCTTCCTGAATATTTTGCTGTGTGCGCTCATCAAATATATTTGCAATATTCCTCAAGATTTCATCAACCTTTGCTGCAATATCTTGAGCTTTATCGGTAATCACATCTAAAGTAGATGTACCCGGCTGTATATAGGATCCAGGTTTTAGGTTTTTTTCTCGAGGATCACCGCCAACCAGCTCAATCTGCTTCAGCCCTGTTATACCAACTGCTGCCATCACAGCTTTTACATCAGTTTTAATGGGAGTTCCTGCCTTAACACTGATCTCGACTATAACAGTCGTTACATCATCTTTATCAATGTTAAGTTCTTCGATCCTTCCAACCCGAATACCGTGATACTGTACAGCACTACCGACGTTCATTCCACTCACGGATTGATCTTTATAAGCGATGAAGTAGATGTCTTTTTTATCAAAGAGTTTCGTGCCGACAATTATGCCGATCAGGACAAACAAAAAGACTAATCCAACTATTATGAAAATGCCTAATCTAATTTTCTGAGATTTTGAAACCATATATTCTCCACAAATGTTGAGAGGTGCAAACGATATTTATGTCAATTTTTTTGAGTAAATTCTTATTATTCAGGAATTACCACACAAAAACAACACCACTATTAGGAAAGAACCATTCGTCTGATGAGCTTTTCATGACAATCTTTTTACCTTTGATCTTCTCATGCGGGTATTTTTCTTTGCCTGAAAAAATGGGTATGATCTCGACGCTTTCGATATTCGTGTGTGCAAAGTCAAAGGTCATTGTAATCCCCTTTGTAAGCTCGGCAATATAAATTGTCAGCTGATGTTTATTTTTGGGATAATAGGTGATCGTATCAATGGTGAATTGCACTTCTTTTCCGAGAAGTTCACTTAGTTTAGGATGGGAACATTCGATTTCAAGGTTAGAGAATTCATTTTCTGGTGTGCTGTGTTGAATTATACTATGGTGAAGTACCAGGTCATCGATCATGATTTTATCGATCTGAAATGAATTAACAAGATCAATTTTGCTGTCAAGCAGCCAGCGATACTCAACATCAGGTGAGAGGATATATTGTTCAAGATCCTCGGGACTTGTAGCGCACACGATCTTGAAAGTATCGTTAGTGAGTCTCTTTTTATAACGTAACTTTGTTTTAGTATGATAAAAAAACTTAGATACAAGCGGATCGAGGTCTGTTTCCGATAGCACGATCTCATGAACGAAATCTCGTTTCCAACTTATTTCTCTATCAGCCTGGTAAAAGAGCTTTTTTAATACTTCTTGATATACGATGCTGCCGATCTCACTGCTATTGAGCCGTTGGTTAAGAGATGTCTGGATAACCTTCTCAAGAGTTGTATCTGTAAAATCCTTAGCAATAAAGGTCCTTCTGGAAATTGGTTCTATTGCAGTATCTTTATGTTCTCGAATATAAATTCTCTGAGCGCGTCTTCCAAGATTGCACGCCATTTCGTAGGTAAGCCCATTATAAAATGAGCTGAGTTCTTCGATCGAGATCGAGTGAGTTTTTTCACTTCCGATCAAAGTGACTTCGTCTCCGACCTTTGCATTTTTCACATGTGAAATGTCAACAATAATCATATCCATGGTCACCCGACCAAGAATGGGGCATATCGTATCATGAATCAAAACCTTACCGCAGTTTGAAAGGAGGAAATTGTATCCGTCTCCATAACCGATTGGAAGTATTGCAGCTTTTGTAATATTTTTTGTGATAAAGGTCTGATTATAACTTATACCTACATTTTCCGGAAATTCTTTTATCAGTCCGATTTTTGATTTAAATGTCATGACAGGTTTAAGCTTAATTTTATTCTTTAGATTGTCAGCAGTGTAAATGCCATAGGAAAGCAGTCCGGCGCGAACCATTGTGTGGCAAGATTGAGGACAATTGATGATGGCAGCGCTGTTGGCAATATGCTTGTACAGGGGGTCGATACCAATATTTTTAAAAATCTCAATGATCGTTTTGAAGCGTTTATTCTGTGTCTCTGTGAAGGAAATATCTTCTGTTTCGCTCATTGAAAAATGTGAAGAAAGCCCGTCGATCTGTAGATTTTTTAATCCTTTTAATACAGATGCAATAGTTTTTGCTTCTTCCCATAAAAAACCGGCGCGACCCATCCCAGTATCAAAGAGTATATGGATTGGTAGTTTTTTATTATGCTTTTTTGCATAAACGTTTAGAGCTTGAGCAAAGTCTATGTCAGAAATGGATGGAGTAAGGTCATAAGTAACAAGGGTTTCAATCTCGCTTTCAAATGAAGGGCTGAGCACAAGGATTCGCGAGTTAATATTTTCCAGTCTGAGCAGTACCCCTTCGTCGCTGTTTGCTACACCAAGCCAATGAACACCTAATTTTTCAGCTTCACGGGCTATCTCGATGGAGCCATGTCCATAGGCATCGGCTTTAACGATCTGCATGTATAGCGTGTCTGACGCCATGTGGCTTTTAAGCTGTTCTACATTATAGCGGAAATTATCGAGATCTATTATAGTCCAGCTTCGGAAGAGTTCTTTGTCCTTCTTCATAAAGATAGAAAAATTCCTCCATTCTGAGTAAGAATGTTGGGATCAAAATAGTCTGGTGTAATATTTATTTTACTTTTGCTAACCAGTAATCGTTAATTGAAGGGAACTTTCCTTTAAGTTGTTTTCCCAATTCATTTGCATCGGGCGCTGAGTAAAGACCTTTAAGACGCAGACGATAAAAAAGCTTACCGTTTTTCTTGGTAGTCGTAATTTTGGTTTCGTATCCGTACTGCGCAAGCTTGTTCTTCTCTGTGATGATATTTGCATAACTCGGGCTGGCAGCAACTTGAAGTTCATACAGTTTAGCTTGGTCGGGTGGAACTTTTTTTGCAGGAACTGTCTGCTGTGCTGCCGATGTCGTTTCTTCTGCCTGGTCTTCCGGCTTTGTAACTTCGGTTTTCTTAGGCGGTTTGACTTCATCGGTTTTCTTCTTACCGCATCCCTGAATACTTACCAGAGAAACAAGAAGAACAATCACCAAAATGGCAATTACAAAATATTTTCTTTTCATGTGAGCCCCCATATTATTTTAAATAAAACAATCTTTCTTAAAAAAACTCGTCAAGTAATTACTTTATTCATTAACTTCACGATAAGTTATCTTGACAGTAAAATTTAGTCAAGTTCCAATTTCTCACATGAAAAAGGTCTTTTCAAGATTGGCGATTTGTCTTTTTATAATAGCTGTTTTTTCCTGCGGCAAAGATAAACCTCCAACTGGCGGTCCCAAGGATACAACTTCCCCCGAGATAATAGATTTTGAGCCGGGAAATTTAACAAAAAATTTTCGAGACGATGAAATTACGATCACTTTTACCGAAACTATTGATGAGCGCTCTTTTGAGGATGCACTCCACCTTTATCCTCCTATCATGAAGAAAAAAATCACTTCTGGCAAGCACAGCGTAACGATAAAGTTCAGGGAAGATCTCAATCCAGATCAAACCTATCTGCTCACACTTGATACTCACTGCAAAGACCTTCGTGACAATTCTCTAGAAAAAGCACACACTCTGATCTTTTCAACTTCCGACAGCATTTCTGCACACAAATTGGACGTTAATCTGGAGCTGGATGAACGAGCTCCCGAACGGCAGGGGATGTATTTCGTGCAGCTCTATAATACTCAGGATACAATTTTTATTACATCGCAAAATGCAGAGGTATTACAAAAATTTACTTTTGAGAATCTCCCTTCTAATGAGGTTTCAGTTGTTGCTTTTTTAGATGCTAATAATAATTCAGATGTTGAAAAAAAACGGGAACTATTTGCCGAGAAAATTGTAAAATTGATTGATCCGGAAAATGAGATCACTCTTACTCTTGCCCTTCAGGACACGACCAAGCCGGTTTTGAAAAATATTATAACTGAAAGTGCACAGCGTCTACTCATCCGTTTTAGTGAGGATATTAAAAACGTCCGCTCAATAAAAATTATGGACCAAACCACAAAGAACAGGTTGCCAATTTGTGAATACATAATTACGGGCTCAGACATTGAGTGTATTACCGGTGTATGTGACACGAATGCGTATATGCTTGAGTTAAAGGACGTTATCGATTTCAAAGATAATATCACAAAACTTGATACTATCAATTTCATTAACAGGCAATTGCCGGACACAACATTTTTGGAACTGGATTCTCTTTCACATGAGGACGGGCAGACAGTTACAACCTTAACTCCCGAATTCAGAATAAAATTCAACAAGTTAATTCCTCTGGAAAATATCTCTGCCTCACTTGTTAATTCCGAAGATGAGAAACCGGTTGAACTTTCAATTCAAAAAGAGCGAGGATATACTTTTGTAGTGAAACCGAAAAAACTGTTAAAAAATTATGTTCCATATTTGTTAATAGTATCTGAAAAAACAACGGATTATGAGGGTAATACATTAAAGGAAGGAATCAGAATCTCGATTTTGCCTTTACTCTACAAATAGCTACTGATGAGTCAATTGTGAAATGGCGTAAATTGAATTTTAACAAATTTTGAAACCTCATCCTAACCTTCTCCTATCTGAGGAGAAGGCAATATAAGGAATGTCAAAATTCAATTACCACTTCTAATAGAAGCTTGACTTGACACTATTTCCAGTATTTTAGCTCAACCTTATCGTCAATGATTTCGAGATAGCTGTGATGTTTTATCCAATCACCAAGATTAATATACGTTCCCTTGTCAAGATGTAGCATCCGCGGATTGTGTATGTGTCCCATGAGCGTATAATTAATACCTTCATCAAACAATTTATTTGAAAAATCGATCAAGCCCTTTTCCTGTTTTGCCAGTGTTTTTTTGGATTTGTTGTAGTTTTGACTTGAACGCGACATAAGTTTGCCGACACGCAACCCTGCATCGGGGTGAAACCAGCTAAAAAGTTTTAGAACAAGAGGATTTCGCAGAATGCTCTTTAATACGTGATATTGAAGATCGTTTGAGGTATATTCATCACCATGTGAAACATAGAACTTCTTTCCGGCACAGTTAAAGACATAGTCATTCATATATACCTCAGCTTGCAGGTTTAATTGAAAAAAGTCCTTGAATACAAAATCATGATTTCCTGCCACATAGACAACCTGCGTGCCCTGTTCGATAAGAGTTTTCAGTTTATGAAGGGTGTCGAAAAATGCCTTCGGAATAACCATTGAGTACTCAAACCACACATCAAAAAGATCTCCTGCAATAATGAGTTTGTCGGGCGGATCAGCAATGCATGCATCAAGAAAGGAATAAAAGATATCGAGTTTTTTCTGCTCTTCTTTATCGACAAAGAAGCGCTGGTGAAGATCCGAAATGCATATTATTTTCATGTATCTCCTTTAATGAGTAAGCACATAATACACGATGTTGATGCCCATTTTAAATGCCAGTTCCCGTATGCGTGAAGGGTCTTTGTGAACCTCCGGGGAAGCCCACCCATCGCTTATGTTGGTTTCATAAGTGTATAACACTATCAATCTGCCAAAATCATCAAATATTCCGAATGCCCGGGGTCTCTTTCCATCATGCTCATGGATCTTGGGAAGTCCGTTTGGAAAAGTGTAGTAACTATCAAAAAGTGGGAAAGAGGCAGGTAATTCCTGAAGGATTTTTTTGGGGAAAATCAGTGTTAATTCCCTGCGAATGTATTCATCCAGCCCGTAGTCATCATCGATGTAGAGGAAACCACCTTTTTCAAGATAATTCCTTATATTTGTAATCTCTTCCTCCGAAAAACTGATGTTACCATGTCCGGTCAAATACAGAAAAGGGTAGTTCAGGATGGAGTTATTTTTAAAGGAAACAATTGCCTGTTCAGATGACGCTTCAATTAATGTTCGTGCATTGATCTCATCACAGAGATTAGGAATTACCGAAGTGTCATTATACCAATCGCCGCCACCGTCATATTGCACACGGGCAATCGTGAGCTCCATTTCTCCTGACAGATTGAGAGGAATGAGCAAAATAAAAACAAATAGAAAGCTTTTTATGATATTCATGAGATTTGCATGAAATGAAGTAGTATTTTGGATGTCAATATTCTTGACGTTTGAAGAACAATCTTTACATTATGGCGCACGTGGGTGATTAACTCAGAGGCTAGAGTGCTTCCCTTACAAGGAAGAAGTCGTAGGTTCGAATCCTACATCGCCCACCATTTTTTTATTACGATTCTAAGGGGCTAAATTACTTAAAATTTGAATATCCAATTTACACACTTAATTTTCCAAAGAGCCATTTTTTCACAATTTTATTCCGATGGAAGAGCACGAGGATTCGTATCAATTTCCTGAGTTTCCTGAAGACTTTTCTTGGTTTGCTGAACTCCGAGCTCTTCAAGTTTGCGAACACTAGGCACAATTCGGCTTGTGAACGAACCGACCGCTTTATTATAATGTTTCACCGATGCATCCAAACTCGATCCGACTCTTTCAAGGTGTTCCTGGAAAGTACAGATACGTTCGTAGAGCTCTGTGCCTGTTTCTGCGATCTGTTTAGCATTTTCAGTTAATTTTTGCTGTTGCCAGCTCATTGCTACTGTACGAAGAAGAGCAATGAAGGTCGTAGGTGTAGCAATTATGACTTTGTTCTGGATCCCATCTTCGATGAGTTTGTTGTCTAGCTCCAAAGCTGCTGAGAAAAAGGATTCACCAGGCAGGAATAGAACCACAAAGTCGGGTGCATCTTCAAACTGTTTCCAGTAATTCTTTTTAGAAAGCTCATTCATATGATGACGAACAGCGCGGGAATAGGCGATCTTCGCAGCTTCTCTTTTTTCTTCAGTTTCAGCTTCATAAGCTTCCATAAAATATTTTGTTGGTGCCTTGGAATCTACTACAATACTTCGATGTCCCGGCAAGTATACTATGAGATCGGGTCGAAGCAGTCCATTCTCGGTACGCACGCTGACCTGTTCTCTGAAATCGCAGTATTCGGACATGCCCACCAGTTCGACGGCTCGCCTGAGCTGGAGTTCTCCCCATTTGCCGCGTACTTCCGGACGCTTGAGAGCATTTTTCAGATTCGCAGTTTCCTTCTTAAGATTATCACTTGAGTTTGCAAGTTGTGTAATTTGTTCCTTTAGACTGCCGAGATCCTCTTTTCTGAGATTCTCAATTGTTTTTATTTCTTGATTATATCTCTCAAGGGAATCTTTTAAAGGTTCCAACGTTTCTTCGATCGCCTGTTTTCCGAATTCACTCTTTGTTTTCTCGAGAACAGTTTCCAGGTTTTGTTTAGCCAGTTTCAAAAAAGTTTCATTATTGCTTTTGAGTGCATCGGAAGAAAGCGCATTAAAGGTATCTCTAAGACTTTCGGTTGCCTGTTTGAGAAGCTCTTTTTGCTCAAGGATGTTCTTTTCTGTTTCCAGGACTTTTGTCCCGAGCCGTGCACCTTCTTCTTTTTGTTTTTCCAGCTGCTCTCTGAGTGAGGATATTATCTCTTCCAGTTTCACTTTTTCCAGTTTGATTTCTTCGATATATTGAATATTTTGAAGTAATTTTGTTTCAGCTATTATTTTCTCATTTTGCAGCTCATCTGTCTGCTGGAATTTTTTCTCTACTGAAGAAATCCTTTTCTGCATAAAGAAATAGGCGATCAATATTCCTATTACCAAGCCAATAACGAGCGGAATTACTGTATTTATCATACCCACATCCCGAAAATATTTTTTGCATATGAATTTTCACAAAGTATATTAATTGTGTCAAAATTTATATAAATATTGACACCCTGAATCTGATATCCAAATGAACAAATACTATACTGGAGGTACATATGGCAGAAGAGAAAGAATTCGAATTTGATTTTGACGGGGTTTTCAATCTGGAAGATTACATGTATTTCTACGGGAAAGTTCTCACAGAAGAAAGGACATAAAAAAGAGATCCGGTTTCTCATTGATGAACTTGGACTAGAAAAACCTATGTCCATATTAGATGTTGCCTGCGGATTTGGGAGACATTCAATAAAATTAGCTGAAAAAGGTCATTATGTTACAGGTATCGACCGTATGGATGGTTTTCTGTGCGCTGCTCATAAACGAGCTGAATTTCAGGGCTTGAAAATAAATTTCATACAAAAGGATATGCGTGAAGTGGTGTTCAATGAAGAATTTGATAGAGCACTTCTTCTTTTTACCGGGTTTGGCTATTTCTCTGATGATCAAAATCTGGAAGTTTTGAAGAATATATCAAAATCATTGGTGCCGGGTGGATTGTTCTGTTTTGATACTTTCAATAGAGATGCTTTTCTTAAAGACTTTCTCCCTTATCATGTCCGGGAAATACGTAATGATCTTATGATAGATCGTAATACCTTTGATCCTAAAACCGGAAGACTTATAGATAAACGCATCATTATTCGCGATGGTAAAAGGAAAAATGTTCCGTTTTCAATCCGTTTGTATGATTATAATGAAATAGAGAAACTGATTGAGCAAGGGGGGATGAAAATTGATAGGATCTATGGAGATTGGGACAAGTCACACTTTACTATGGATTCAAAAGGGATGAAGATCATCGCAAAAAAGATATAAGATTTTCTGGTTCCTGTTATTTTTAAGTGGGTTGATATACTTAAAATCTGAATATCCAACACGGAATATTCGGAATATTCAATAGCCATTTAACTCATTATATCAGAGAGAAAACGAATCTGTAACGTGTCCTGTCTTAACGTATCCGCCAGTGGCTGGAAAAATATTGAGATCAATTCATCTGTTTCCTGTAATAGAGATGGCAATTTTTTTGAAGGCTCAATTAATTTTGCTCGCACTTTCATTTTCAGCCACACTTCGATTCCTATCACAACCATTATGAAGGTTAAGACCATTCGCAAGGTTTCAGATAGTTTCAGGTAATTGCTCAGAAACATGAATAATTCTAAGAGCATAATCAATAAAACCGTCCTGCAAATCGAGCTTCTTTTGATTATTCTCTTTATTCTTTTCTTTCTCACTCGTTTAATTTTTTATTTCATACTTGGATATTCCGTGTTGGATATTGGATATTATTTCCAACTTAGCCACTAATTTTTCAAAGAGTCAGATTTTCCTTGTATAAAAAAAACCTCGAACCAAAAGATCCGAGGTTTTCTTTTTTATATGTGAGGGATTATTTCACGAGTATCATTTTCTTTACTTCATCGAAGTCCTGATTTTCAAGCTTGTAGAAGTAGATACCTGTTGCCATATCTGAAATATCGATCTGGGCAGCACCACCGACACCTTGCACAGTTTTGACAAATTTACCGTGAATATTGTATATTTTAATTGTGGCATTTTGATTCATCGCACTGCCTTTAAGATGATATTTGATTACGGTGGAACCTTTAGAAGGATTCGGGAAGTTGCCGAGTATCGAGGTATGGTCATAATATGTATTATCATTAACACTAACCGTCGGAATACCCGTACCGAATACTTCAAGACTTTTTAAAGTAAAGGGTTCAATAGCAATAAGGATTTGACCATCATAATTCTGTGCATTCTGAGGAGCAAAAGTGAGATCATAGCTCATACTTTCGTCCATACCAACCGAATAATCCAGTACATTTCTAAGTGGAGTAGTACCTGCTTCAGCAACAGAGTAACAATCCGGTGTCATGATACTTCCGGATAAGGTTCCACTTCCAAGGTTATAGATAGCAAATTGCATCGTAGAATCATGTCCTACCTGAACCTGGCCAAAATCAAGAGAAGCGGGAGATAGGTAAAACACCGGGAAAGGTGAAAGAACAGGCGGTAAGATTATATAATCGATCCATGCACAATCCTGTCCGCTGACCTGTGCGTTGTCCTTGTCATAAACCCATTTGAATGTATGAGTTCCAGCGGTCACCGTGTATGATACTTCATCCCAGCTAACTTCACCAGCCCATTCGGCTTGCTGTGAACCGTCGATGTAAAATTGTAAGTAGTCATAGTTATTTTCCGAGGATACTTTTCTCCAGAATGAAATGTCACCGGCATTTGTATCTATCGTAAGAGAAAGCTCGGTTTCTGAGTTGTTCCCAATAGCTCCGGATTTTGCGCAGAAGCTACCTTCATATGCGTTTATCTCATCGATAGTCCAATCAGCGTCTCCGCTCTGAACCCAGTCATACGCATCGAAATTACCTGTTTCGAAGTCTTCGATTGAAAGCCCGACATATTCATAGAACATCTCGGTGGCACTGTAATTTCCGCCTGTCACATTGAATTCGAGAGGAATGCTTACACCGGTTGGTGCACTGTTGGAAACAGTAATGTTGAAAACGGCAAATTTAGACTGATTTGTATCAAAGCTGCCGAAATCATAGGTGCCAGTATTAATAGTGACGTAGCTATTGCTTACGAGAGTTCCTGTTGCATCAGGAGAAGTTGCATGTCCATCATTGGTGGTTTCTATAGTAATATTTGCTGTCTCACCAGCGTCGAGACGGCCATTATTATTACCACCGGAATCATTGATCGTGAGATTGCCTACAGCGAAATGGGGAGCATTAACAACAACTCCAAATGATGTATCCCATGTTTCTTTTGTTCCGGGATCACCCACTACATTGACGTCGAGAACAACATAATGCTGGTCTTCTATATTGTCTGAAACACTGAATTCGTATGCGTCAACCATTGTAGATGATTGGTTAGCCCCGATAGTGCCGAAGTTCTCTGAAAAATCCGAGAAGTTGATATTAGTATCTAATGTTGAAAGTGTTGCAACGACGTTGTCAGCAGCCTGGATACCAACATTTTTCAATGTTAATCCAAGCAGGATGTTTTCACCGTAATCAATCAATCCATTGTTATTTCCAGCTGTATCGTTGATTGAATGATCTTCATAAATAATATATGGTCCAGAAGGAGGAATGACACTTACTATACTTTCATAACGATAATAGTTTTGCTTTACAGCAGTGACAAGAACATTAATTCCGGGAAGTTGTGATTCGATAGAAATAGCGGTAGGAACTAAACCATTACCAACACCCGTACCGATGATTTCTCCTTCAACAGAAAGACAGATATCGGCTCCGACATTTGCAGTCACATTAAAGGAAGTTATTCCGCTTAATAAAGCTGCATCATGACTTACAGTAAGGTTCTGTGGTACTTCTGAGTACACAGTCATGAAGGCGTCGCCATGATGATGAAAGAGGTAATAGGTTATTTGTTTACTGCTTGTGTTATAGGGCCAACTTGAGCTCTCAAGGAAGATTTTACCTGCAGAGTTACCAAAGCAAGGATATATCCAATCCGAATTTGATGGACCTGCACCATAATCCGGCATGAACTGAGGCCACATAGCGTCATACATACCCCAAACATAGGTGTCATTTACGAAAGAGTATGAGAGTTCTGAAGCAGCGATAATACCAAGTGCACGATGTTCATAGCGATGCATTGCTTCTGCAAAACATTCTGATGAATTATTAAACTTTCCAGTTAGGCAGTTGATAGAAAATACAAACACAAGATCATCATTATATAATCCGCTGAGATCACCAATATCATAGTCGGGTTCGCCCCAACCGCTTGTGCCACCATGATCCCGATGCTGAAGCATGAATGCGCCGCTATTGATAGCATTATTTACCATAGTAGCATTCCCTCCGGTAAATCCACCTAATTCTTGAGGGGTACTGGGTATATATCCCAAGCCAGAAGGGCCGAAGTAATTCATTACAATACTTGTATTAGTTGCAGTTGACCAAGGTCCACTATTATAATTATATGCTGGGGATCCTAGTGCATTTATCCTTACTGTTTGTCTTCCAAGTTCATGATTCCAAAATCCACCGACTGTTTCTGAGCAAATCTGAAACCATCTACCGTCTTGCCAGCCAAGGGCTGTGATTGGATGATTATAAAAATCAGGATTTGTAGGAGGGTCTGTTTCATAATCAAGGAATTTTGTTATTGTAATTTCTAGCTCGCTATAGTTTCTTGCAGTGATACGTGCAAAGTCCATATCTGGAAGATCATCACCATCGACATCCGCATAGACGTTGTCTGAAACACAGCCGCTGAAAGGGGGTGAAATAATGCTCGATCCTGTCGGGCCTTCCGTACCATAATCTGCAAGTAAGAGAACTGCTGATGGTGCAGGATCCCAGGTATTATATGCAGTGTTGAAATAATTTTCTAATGCTGAAGTAGAATTACTGCCGATATCTGTAAGGGTAACAACTTCAGTGACAATACCTTGTTTTTGACGGAAATTCTTTATTGAGTCCGCCCATGTGATGAAATCAGGATTGTCAGGGACAACAATAAGGTATTCACAGCCATCATCTTTTGTGGAGGTGTAAGAATAATCTTTCTCAGGAATTGATTCATAGTTTAATATTACCTGTCCATATATAGGATCCCACCATTTGCTGCGAAGCCTATCTTCGCCAAATTGTCCGTTGCCGCCGATGAAATTCAGGTCGATCTGTATGTCACGATAGACGACCATTTCTTTTGTAACGGGGTTGTATTGGAATGGTGTTATGCCAATGATCACGACATCGACTCCACGAATTTGCATTACGTCTGAAATGATAACCGGTTCTGCAGGATAGAACTCATTTCTAGAGAATATCTGCATATCCTTATTGTAATCAAGAGGTCCAACTTCAGTATCAAGCGGAATGCGGGGAGCAGGGGCGATATCCATATTCGGAACGATATCGGTACGATAATTAACAATATTGAAAGAGACAGAAGCGCCTTCCGGAATTGCGATATATCTGCTCATACCTGGAAGGTCTGGTGCGCCTTCATTATTAGGAAGGAAAACACCGGGAATTTGAATACTTTGAAGAGTTTCACCATCAACTTCTGTATCGGTAGTAAAATACACCTGGACAGAGAAGTTGAGAGAAAGGTCAGAGGAATTTTGCCGCAGTATGCTGAATCCATGGTCTCCCCAACTGTCATTATATTGCTTTGCATATGCAACTGAGGAGAAGAGAATAAGGCAAAATGCCATCAAAAGAGCAATCTTTTTCATCAATATCCTCCATTGATTTTGATTGATTTTCTTATTTTTATTTTTTATTCAAAAATTTTTGATTAAAAAACCAAACACACGAAACTATGTCAAGTTTATAAAAAGATAATAATAGTTTATGGGAAAAGAAGTGTGTGTAAACATAAATTTACCAGGGACTTGTAATGTCGTAAAGAGCTGCGTGAAGAATGTTGTTTTCTGAAAATATGAAGTATATGTAATATTTTCCAGCTTCAAATGGAACTTGCTTGACTTTGCCAGTTCCTTCTTGAGGAAGAAAATAATATCCGGATTCACGAGCGCCTTTTGGTAGCCAGAAAAGACCATAATTGCCGGCTGGAATTGATTTGAAGTTTGTCATTTCATATGGACCGAAATCGTCAATTAGTGCTACAGAATTGAACTCCCAAGTCTCTCCGATCTTCATAACATTGAGATTTTTCTCAGTACCATTCAGCATAGATATCTTGGGATTGAAACCAGCATCGTCATCAAGAATATAATAACTCATCCTACCATTTTGTTGGGCAAGTATAGCATGAATTTTTCCACCCTCAACCGGGCAGTGGTAAGGTATGTTTTCTTCATTCTTCCAGCGCATCCATTCAGTTTCGGAGGAGGGTTTATAATAAAGAAAACTCTCTTCAAGATCAGTAGCATTAAGCAGGCGAGAACTCTCTTGTGAGGGTAGATTGGTCATGGTGAAGACTGGTTTTAATGGTTCTCCAAGACGCACATCAAAGGGTTCGTCATACAGGTTTATAAAGAATATTTTAGCATCCTTTATCCAGAGTGTTATTGAAGAAAGGAAATAATCATCTGTATAATAATGAACGGAGCAATATTCTCTTAGATCCTCGGTGGATGAAATTGTTGTATCAGCAATGTTCACCTCGCGAGAGGTTAAAGTATTTTTAGTCAGATTAATGTTGAAGCAATAATAATTTACCTCATCACCGCCGGACCCGAGAGGTCGTGCATAAAGATATTTATTAGCTCCAATATTTGTAATATAGCCGATATAATAGGGGTCCCCAAGATAGTCTTCATTGTATGTGAGTATCTTAATAAAATATGAATAAGGATCGTTCTCAATAAATTCTACTTTTTGAACATCATACTCATTACTGGTTTCCCAGATGCCTATAAGGTTTCTGTCAATTGGAACAGTGCCAAGATCACCCAGAGGATATTTCGTTGCTGCCGGACAGCCAATAAGCGTCAATGCTATGGTTAAAATAATTACAAAATTCAATATTTTTCTTAACATAGAATTAAATATCCTCTATTTTAAAATAGAGGAAATATCATCTAAATATTCGTCAAGTTAAATGGAGCCAATCTCTTTTTTTCTCAACTACGAAAATTTTGCCATATCTTTCTGGAGAAAAATTTACTCCTGTGGTCAATTCTATTGGTGACTATTTGTGATGTGATTTCTTTAAAAAATATATCTGCCACAGGTCTTTATCTGAAAAATGAAGCAATGGTTTGAGAGCTGTGATGCCGGATCGACCTATGGTTTTTTCAAGATACTTCATCTCAGAAAATTTATCTTGTATTGTGGAATCTATCTCAGCAGGATATCCTGTTTCCCTCAACATTAACAATGCCTTTGCTCTCACTGCTAATTCAAGGTGAATTCTGAGGAAGCATAGCATATCCCCCACAATTTCTTTAGGAAGAACTTTTTGGAGTGAATAAAGATACTTTCCTGCTTTACTCTCTTTAAATCTTCCTCCCTTAAGAGTTCTCAGGAGCGAGATGTCGCTAGTGAAGCTGGTTTCAAGCCACTTTTCCAAACCTCTTTCACTTTGCTGAAATATTACCAATATTACTATTGAGAAAACAGCTACAAGGAGCACCGTCATAAAAACCGGGGGGAGTATAAAAAGATTAAAGCCGATATGAAAAAATATTGCGAGAAGTATCCCCGGGAGAAAAGATTTTATTCTGGTAGAATTGCTTTTTTCAATGATATAGCCCGAAATGATTGCCATCAGACAAGTCGTCGAGCCATGCATAATCGCTGTTCCAAAACCCCTAAGTACCCATGTAAAAATAGTTTCGTGATTCAGCATGGAAAGATAGTAACTGTTTTCGGCAAAGGAAAAACCTGCCCCCACCGCAAAACCGATGATCGCTGCATCGACCAGGAATCCTATCCTTTTTTTATAGAAAAGTATAATAATGATCGTGGCTTTGAGTAGTTCCTCAAGAGGTGGTGCGACATATAATGAGAGAGTTGCGACATGTATGTGAAATATAATTTTAACAAGATACTCGATCCAAAAGCTGGCTATTGCAGCAATACATCCCAGGAAGATGACTTTCAATAATAGGGAAAGCTTTAATAATTTATAGCTGTCAAAAATGATGAGGAATAGAAGGAATATGAAAACCGGGCACAGACTAATAAGAATGCTGGCGATCATCCTAAAAGAGTTTGAGACTCATCATGAATTCGTGAGTATAGTTTTGGTTATTATCAACTGCTGCTGCATATCCAAAAGAGAGGTAGGTTCTCAGAAGAGAAAGTGCGACAAATTGGAAATCAACTTGTATTCCGATATTATAATACATTTTGCGCAATGAGTTGTTTTCAACATTTGTTGCAAGGGCTGAAGAGAAAAGGGATGTCCTCATCCATCTTAAATAAAAGGGTATGATGCCGACTTCACGAAACCGAAGTGGAGGTAGTTCGAGCTCCATCATTGCTTTAAGAAAATTAGTTCCTGAGATGCTGCTGATATCCTTACCGGGAAAACTGTTCCATTTCCTGTATCGTTGCACATCCTTGTCATCGACCCAGTTATTGTGGAAGCCACCGAGATAAAAATTATCAAAAGGATCGTTTCTTTTTCCGGGTGAAATTCCCCCGGCAGTTCGCAACCAGAAAGAGGAGTGATTTACAAAAAGCGGAATGCCATAATCTGCTTGTGAATGCAGAAGCATGTGTGTTCTATCTTTTGCATAATTCATGTCAAGATTGCAGCTTAGCATGTATCCTTTCTCCTCATCTACTGATCCCTGTGAGCTTTGCAGATTTTTGTAGGTTATATCGGTTTTGCTTTCGATGATAGTCTTTGCATCGATAGATACATCTTGTGAGAATGGGAGTTCATCAAGCCCGGTATAGGCAGTGAGATGAGAATTAAGTGTAAGAAATCTTGGTTTGTCATAGATGAGATCGTCTTTGTAGGATATTCCAGCAGAAAAACCTTTTCTGCTTACTTTTACAGGTCCAAAAAGATCATAGAAGTCTGTCTTATTATATGCGAAATGTAGTCCCCATTTTCTTAATTGAAAATCTCCTTTTAGATGATAAGATTCATTATACTTGAGATATTTGTTGGGTTGAGAATAGGAAAAGGTGAGGTCGAGAATACGCATGTTAACATCATCAGAAAAATGGAAATAATAGCCATAAGCTGTATAATCCTTATACCCTTCAACTACAGGATATGCAAAAACCAGATCAATATTTTTATAGGGATTATACGTGCCGTGATAAAAGGCGAGTGAGTCGATATCATACTGGTAGAAATCACCGTAATTCCACTCTCGTAAAATTGGATATTTATCAGCGACTGCCTGTCCGAGATACTCAATTGCACTCACTCCAGAGACACATTCATTCTTAATCCATACGGGGGAGAATCCTTTTCCTCCTTCAAATTCAAATGCAATAAGAGAATCTTCATTGACCGGAACCGGTCGGAACAATCCTGTCTCGACATTGGTCAAAACACTCATGTCATCGAGTGTAATATCGTAGCGGAAAATATTGGACACTCCTGTATAATAAGATGCTCCAAAAAGGGAGCGTCCATCTTTGGAGAATACAAAAGTTGCAGGTGAGCTGAACCCGAAATCAAAGATGGTTTTATATGATGCATTGTTGTTCATCAGACTATCAACTTCAAATAAAGCTAATTCTTGAGAACCATCAGCATGAGTGAGTGCGGCGGATAATTTTTCTCCATCAGGTGAAATATCGAGATCATAAATTGATGTGCTATAATGAAATGCATGAACTGCTTTCCATTCCGTATAAGGAGGTTCCAATCGAATCAGAGTGGAAATTCCATTAGAATGCCGGACACCCCACAATGAGGAATCGGCAGGGTTTATCACGAGATCGCCAGCCCTAAGATTATTAATAAGTTTTTTTGTTTTTCCTGTATCAATATCAACGACGTTGAGATCTCTAAGTGTATAATTATCAGTCGTGAAGTAAATCTTTTTTTGAGATGCATCGAGTGCAATTGAGCAGGTGAAGTAGGTGGATGCACCCCGGAGATTACAGATTTTATGAAAATCTCCATTTTCTACATTAATATATCCAAGTTGCGGAAGCTGACCTGGAAACTTTATTGCGGTGTAGAGTCTTCCTGTTTTCACCTCATAATAACTTTTTGAAACAGACCCGAGAATTTTGTCAGTAATTTTTTCCCCGACTGTAACCGGATTTTCAGCAATCTTTAAAAGGTTTTTATGCTGCCAGTTATACTCAAATTCAATCCAGTCCGACCAGGCATGATTCAGGGATTTTTTATAGGTTTTTTTAAATTGTGAAATGAAACACTGATCACTGCCGTCGACCCTGTTCACCCAGCTTATTAGATTTTTTGGTCCATACATGTATGCTAAATAAGAAAAAAACCTTGCTCCATACAAATAGGAATTTGCCCCAACTTGAAAATCGATCGCAGTGCCTTCGGATTCTAATCCTACTGCATGATAGATTGGAATGGAATCCTTCACCATAGCCCTGAAAACCATTTCATCATAGGAACTCTTCACTCGCCCCACGCCCCTGCACATCCAAGTTTCCATAAAAACAGCAATTCCTTCATGATACCATCGGGGTGCAAATTTACGCGGTACGGTTAGATAGGAGTAGAGAAGCGAGAGAGGGTTTGCAGCATTTTGCTGAACTTTTCCCATGAAAAGTTTTCGAAAGAACCGCTCGGATTCTCCGGCATTGTCCATTGCAACAACATGGGTAAGTTCATGATTCATGAGGAAGGACATGCGTTCGGCAGAAGGAGCAACTTCGAAAACATACATACCTGGTGCGATGTTCACAAAAACAAAATTGACTGGAGCAGCAGTTGCGCCGCCATTACTCCAGTCTGAAAAATCTTCTAAGAAAATTGTAACGGGCTCTTGAGATTTATAATTCCAGAAATCTTCGTAATAATGATAGGTGTTGAGAAAAGAACGTGCTAAGTGTGGAACGATATAAGAATGAGCATTCGAGTAATAGATCAGATTGAGATCTTCTGTTTTGATCTGTTTGAACTGCTGTGAATACGCTGGAGTAACACAGCACAGAAATAGACAAAAACAAATGACTGCCTTGAAGATGTGTTTCAATGATATGTTATAATTGAATAATAATATCATTTACATAAATTGATGCTGGAAATCACTAGCATGCATAATCTTTATAAAATCATTGCTGAATAAAACTGCCCCGAAATTTTCATTCGAATATAGAGCTTTTATTGCATCAATATTATCATCACCAATCATATACACAACTTTCAACTGGTCATCGGGCATAATACTTGCGAGAGAAGGATTGGCAAAGTCAATATCTTTGATGGATTCTTGAAATTCATTACTCAAAATTGAATTAACGAAATTTTGGCTGAAACCAATGTCACCAGAATTGATCCCTGAACTTAATATTGCATTGAAGAAATTATTTTCGTTGAAATCCTGTGACAAAACCGCATTTATCTGGTCTTGAGGTATTGCAAGAACAGCGTTCTGGAAATCCACACTGAACCCCTTTTTAAATTCATCGCTCTGGATAAAATTTTTGAACTCTTGAGGCGTACTCATGACGGGTACAAAATCTTGAAAATCTTGAGCAAGGGCTACAAACTTCTGGAAATCAGACATGAGCGATATGATGCTATTCTGAAAATCAGAGCTCAGAGCCATTTTTCTGAAATTCTCATCTTTGATAAGATTCTGGAATTTTGCACCCTGTATAACATCATTAATTTCCGGATTTTCTATAATGATCTCATCTACAGTGAGTTGGGTGCCGATCTCACGCTTGCTTTTCTCGATGCCTGCCATAGTGCCGGTTAATTTGTTTGGAAATGGGGTTGGGTAAAAAAATGAGAAATAGATTACAATAATGACTACAAAGACAGCGAGTACTACAAATAAAGCAGTTCGATTTTTTTGTTTCATATAAACTCCTTGATATTTTTGTTGCCATGAAAAATTATTACTGCCCAAACTGGTATTTCATTATTATCTGTCAAATATTTATTATAACAAAACTTCGATCTGGAGAAATGAAGTGAAATTTAGATACATACTTTTTGATGCAGATGGCACGTTGTTTGATTATGAACATGCAGAATTACGGGCTTTCAAAAAAACATTACAAGACTTTGATATTAATGGGAACATTGATATACTTCATGCTTCTTATAAAGAGATAAATTATGCTATTTGGAAAGATTTTGAGGAGCATAAAATTACTGCGAGCGAGCTTCGAGAAGAACGCTTTAGAAGATTCCTCGACAAAGAGCAGTTACTTCATGATTGTAAAAAAATGAGTGAAATATACATAGATTATCTTTCAAAAGGTACGACACTTCTGGATGGCGCAATTGAGATTATTAAGTATGTCGGCAGCAAATATTCAGTTAGCCTTATCACAAACGGACTGGCAGATGTGCAGTACTCTCGAATCAGGAATTCTGAGTTTAAAAATTCCTTTGAGCACATTTTTATTTCTTAACCAGATATTGAGCTAATTCCTCAAATCTATCTTTATTTTTATAATAAGACGGAAGAAGTTTTTGATATTCTCTTACTTTTGAGATTTCTTTCAATTCAATTACTTGAATATCTTTTGGTAGTTTATTTTTGATTTTATGAAATGCTCCTATAAAAATGATTCCTATTTCGTCTTCTTCCAAAGTCTCATCGATTCTTTTGGCTATGAATTTATCTCTATGATTTAAGAGTATATTTTTTATTAAATTATATTTTATCAATGCTATTAGTTTTTGAGGAACCGATTTGGCTTTTGTTAATGATATAAAACTATCCAATTCCTTCTTAACTAGGTGGAAATCTTCTGTCTTTACTAAAACACCACCTTTTTTAATGAGCATTGAAATTAATTCATAATTTTTACTTCCGGATTTAATTCCCTGTTCAACAATTTTCATACCGACTTCACCATCAGCCACCATACCATCCTGATAAATTTTCATCTTCATATTCGGTTCAAAAATTGAATAGAAATAATGTAAAATCGCATCCCAGGAACCATTGATAGTTTTTTGATGCTTTTCCCAAACATCCTTTCCTAAATTAGAAATACCTTTTTTATTTACATCCTTTGATAAAGAACCAAGATCAGCACTTGTATGTATTATCGGAACATATATCAGGTTTCTCATTTTTTATGCTAAACCTTTGGCTTTAATAATTAGATTTGCTGTTTTCATTCGTAGATTTGCTATAATATGACAATTCTCACAATCTAATTTATTTTCATCATAATCAGAGCAATCCAATAACTCTTTAACCTCTTTTGCTAATTCTTCAGCATATTTTACTTTACCAAGAATATGTTTCTCTTTATTAATTCTATTTGTAATATGCTTTATTAACAGTTCTTTCTTTAAGAATATTTCGCAATTTAATGATATTTTATCTTTATGCATAAACTCTCCTAACCAAAAGATAATATATTTGACAAAGATAATACTTCATCTGCATAGGTATTTCTTCTATTTACCCACCCATTATAAGCATTTAGGACATTTTGGATATTTTTATAAAAGTGAAATTTATATAATAAAATTCTACAAGCCATTTCGGTTTGGTAATACTCGTCATATATTTTGTTCATATCAAGTTTATGTGCTTTTGGATTAAGCTGGAAATAACCAAGACATCCTTTATTACTTTTTGCATATTTATTAAATTCACTTTCATGCTTGACGATACTAATTAATAAATTTTCATCTATATTAAATTTATTAGAATATAACCATATTGCATAAGATAAATGCAGAAGATTGTTATTTGGAATATCATAATTCAAGCTTGATATCTTCCTGGTGATTGTTTTAATTTCTAAAATTGTGTCTTCAAAATTTTTCAAATTTGCTTCAAGACTATCTAATTTGTTTTGAAGTTTATGATTTGTTTCAATTAGATTTTTATTATTTATTTTTTCTAACCTTATTCTATTGATATAAATAATATTTAAACAGATGATGATCAATAATATGGATCCAATCCAAATAATATGATATTTTGACATTGTTATTTTTTTCATTTTATACTATTTAAGTAATTTCTATTTCCGATTTACCGGAAAACTTTTTTATTAAAATTATACATAAATGGAACTTCTTGAAAAATTATTCTTCAGATTCAATAAAATCTAATGCAGCCACTTTAATAGATATATCCCTATCCAATTTTTTACTAAGCTTTATTTTATGTTTAAGAATTTTTATCCAAATATCGTATATATCTTTACCATTGAACTCTTTTCCAAGATATTCTTTAATCATATTTTTATAAAATTCCTCTCTATCATATTCAATAAAGGCAATTACATATTTGAATGTCTTATTAACTATTTCATAATCTTTACATCGGATATCAATAACTGCAAATCCTAATTTCAATAAGCCATCAAAATTGATATTAATATCGGTATCAATACTATCAATCATTTTTTTCTCCTTTTTTACATCAAATCACCTAAAGGACCTAAATTCAAATTTAAGTCCTCATCTTTAAGTCCGAATATTTCTTTTAATTCACTCATTTTGTTTTCTAATTTCATCAGAGTTTCTCCGAGTCGTTCAATTTCTTCTTCAGTTAAGGAATCACTTTCAATTCTTCTCATTGATTGCTTTTCCACAAGTTTTCTAATAAGCTCGATAAGAGTTAAAACAAGTTTTGCCAATCCATGTTCAACATTGTCCGGATCAGCATTAATTCTATTCGGTAAAGCATTTTCAACTTTTTCTAATTCTTCAGCGATCTCATCAATTGATTCCGACTTAATAATAATTTTATCATCACTCATAAGATATACTCACTTTATTGATAAATTAACAAAATTGTAAGGGGGCCATGGTCCTGTTAAAAGAAATTTCAAATCCTTCTTTTCTCTTTTGATTTGTTGTGTAGTTTGAATAAATTCATCCTTCATATCATTTTTGACTAAATATGTTGCATTTAAGATTATTTTTAGAGTAACCATTTTTGTAACGTTGCTTAAATAACTCAGTTTTTTTAAAGGACTATGGATCTCTTCAATTATATCATCGATCTTTTTCATAAAAGAATCTTCAGATTTATGCTGTTTCAATTTATCAATCAAATAATTTCTATAAACAGAATTTTTATCTAGTTGCTTCAATTTTTTATAATTATTCAGGTTGAAAGTATTATCAGTTTTGAAATCAGTTTTATTCAAATCACATAAAATCTCTAAACCAAATTCAGATTTATTTTCTACTTTTTTTAAATTATCAATAAAGTCCGAATAATTCTTTTTCATGATTTCAATAACATTAGTATCATTTTTCATTACAGAACCAAATCTCATTGGAAGAAGATTGTATTTAAGCCACAAATCTTCAATGATCTTTTCATAAGAAAATGCAATATCGGATGAAACTTTCATTTTATCCCGATTTACATTGCTAACTGCAGCAGAAATATCTCTGAAACCGACAAAATATACAGGAGAACTATCCAAACCCATTATTTCAGGTTTATGATCACTGCTCTTTACATCGGAATCTAAAATGGCATAAATGCATTTATATTGTTTCATAATTCTATTAAGATGGCTCTTGATATGGTGAGTAAATGGGAGCACCTCTATATTTTTCCATAGTTTCAACAGAGGAAAGAAGTAATTTTAATCCTAAATAAACAAGGTCGATATCTGCCACAGAAATAACTAGATCGCCTGAAATAACGACACCTTTATTCAAAATTCTATCCAGTACTTCCAGCAATGATACATCTTTTGATTTTGTTATCACATCGTCCATATTAACTCCTGAAAATTTATTCCTTCTCTTTAATATTGATAAAATTATATGAAGGCCAAGGTCCTGAATTATCAAATTCCAAACCATAAGCTTCATAAATATTTCTAAGTTTTTCTATAATATTAACAAAATTCTTAACTTTATCTTTTGTAATTAAATATGCAGAATTGAGAATCATATCATTTTGTTTTTCTGTTACTTCTTTTGGAAGCAGATTATTTATTTTGGTGTTATCTGAAACTTTTTTTAAATCATTAAAACAATTCTGTCCATATTCATTAAGTTTTCTTTCGCTTTCTTTACTTATCAAATCCTTTCTCTTTTTCTTTAAAATGTAAGCTTTACCGGGAGAACTTTGTCTAATTTCATTATCAAGCTGATTGATTTCATTGTTGTCTTTAATAATCATATTATTAAATTTTTCTAAATCGCAATATATCTTTACAGACCATTCCTCTTTATTTTTCAGATAATTAATATTTTCCTTAAACTCTTTTGAATAATTATCTATCATCTTTTTTATGTTTTTCTCATTATTATATATTATGCCAAACTTAAATGGAATGACAGTTGATGATTTCATTATTTCACTTATAATTCTTATATGTTCTCTAACCTGAGGTTCAAACCAATTCATATCAGCAAGATTTTGTTTTAGATTTTCTTCACTAAATTCAGCTTCAGGAACATATTTCGCAACTGCATAAAGTCCGTTGCTATTAATAGAAAAAATATTTTCAGATAATTTATCCATCTCTTTAAGGTCCGGTGTTTTATCAGTTATACAATATAAATATATTAATTCAGTATTATTCATTTGATTCTTCCTCATTATTTCTTCTAATAACATCTAATCTTTCTAAAAGTTCCTTTTCCTTTTTATTATATTCATCTTCAGAAATTTCATCTAATTCAAATTGTAATTGTAATTCCATCAGTTTTTCTTTGATTACACCTTGATCAGAGGTTTCTTTTTCAACCACTTCATTGATCTTTTTTCCAAGCCAGATCACACCTTTTACCGGTGCAAGCAAAATACTATCTATTAAAAACATTATAACCCCTTTGTTTGAATAATTAAATTCACAAAATTAAATGGAGGTAAAGTTCCTACATACTTAAATTTTATAATATTACCATATTCTTCATCAAGCCCATTTATCTCTTTATCAAACTCATCTTCAATATCTTTTTCAATCAGAAATGCTGAGTTGATTATCATTCTTTCACCATAAGTAAAATTATCTTTTACTTCTACTGATAGAGGAGAAAGAGTATCCGAAATTTTCTTCTTAAACATTTCTTTCTCCTTTTCTAATGCGATTTCAACCATTCTTCCAATTTGAATTCTTTGATAATGAGTCTTGTCAGGAGGAAGTGAACTAAGTTTTTCTTTTAATGCTTTTATATCTTTATATTTTTCCATAATATGATTATAAATCACATCTTTTTTAAAAATTGCTTTAACTCCAAGTTCCTTCTTTCCTTTTATCCAATTTAATAAACCTTTAAATCTATCATATTCCATCTCCAATATTTTCTTGATTATATCTTCATCTTCTGTAATAGTACAAAATCTCACCGGTAAAACATCATAATTTTCCATTACCTTTTCAATAGCTTTTTCGTGAGCGATAAAATTTTCCCTCGATGTAGAATATTTTTTTATTGGAGAATTGCTCACAACTGCACTAATGTCATTATAACTAATAGTATAAATCGTATCTCCTCTGCCACCAATTCCTATTGGACCGAACTCTATATACTTTCTATTTTGCATAATACAGTAAATGTATTTTCCTTCTTCCATAATGATTCTAACCTTTCCTTTTAATGAATTATTAAAGTGTAATGCATCTATTTTTCCCATTCTTGCGGATATATAGTAATATTTACAAAATTAAAAACAGGTAGAGGTCCGGAATACATAAACTTTATTCTCTCATTATATTTTTCACTTAGATCATCCATAATATTATCAAATTCTTTTTCTCTGCCCTTATCAACCAGGAATGCCGCATTTATGAACATTTCATCGCCAATTGTTTTATTAAGGTTATGTTCAATTGCAGTTCTTCTAAAAACATCGACAATTTTTTCAGCTTCAACCTCTTTTTTCTTTATCAGAGCTTTTTCTACCATCTTACCAATTTCCACCTGTGATTTGATATTTTCCCCGCCTTTGCTTTTCCTGATTTTTTCTTTCAAATTCTTAATTTGAATATTTTCTTCTACCACTTCATTGAAGATTGAATCCATATTTTTCCATAAACCTTTAACACTCAATTCGATCTTGTTGTCCATATATCTCAAATGATCTTTGAATTCCCTATATCTATCATCAAGGAGATTTCTAATCTCATCCGGATTGGAAGCGATGGTGCCGAATCGCACCGGAAGCACACTATTAAATTCTTTCATAACCTTTTCTATCACTTTCTCATGTGCTATCATATTATATCTGTTAACAACAAATTTTGTAAGAGGATGATTACTAACAACCATACTTAGATCTTTATACCCAATTGTTAGGACCTCATCATTCCTGTTTCCAATACCTAAAGGACCAAAATTTCTGTCCTGTGAAGATTGAATAATACAATAAATATACTTTCCTTCTCTTTCCATTTTTTATTCCTTTAAAAATACTAATATTTTATTCTTCTCTATATCTTCTTCTTTAAATGAATATCTATCATCAAAAGAGGTTTGTTCGGCAGCATGGCAATAATCACAAAGGTAATTATAAGCGTCTTTTAATTCTTCAAACTCAACCTTGTTTTCTATATTATCCTGATTTTTATCCGGATGTAATTTTAGTGCTTTGGTATGAAATGCCTTTTTTATTTCATCCTTTTTAGCAGATTCATTTAATCCTAATGTTTCTCTTGCACAATCGATGACATCAAATTCCATTTTTTTAACTTCCAATGTATAAAAGCTATATGCAGGAAGCGGTCCAATACATCTGAAATTAAACCGGTCTTCATACTCTGTATTCAGTTCTTCTATTTTACTTTCAAAATCATTTTTCTGATTATTACTTACCAAAAATGCTGTATTGATAATCATTTTATCATCCATAACATCGTGGATATTGGAATTTACACATTCTTTTTTCAAAGCACTATGTATCTCATCAGAATATTTTTTTCTTTTTCTATCCAAAACATTTTTTACCATAACTCCAATCTTCATCTGGTCTTCAATAGTTGCCTTTTTAGAATTATTCAGAAGTTTTTCTTTATATTCTTTTATCTCTTTTTCTTCACCGATTTTCTTTAGCTGTGACTGAAAATCATTCCATATCACTGCAACATCGATCTCAATTTTATCCTTGATCTTCTTAAAAATATCATTTGCAAGATTATAACCTTTACTTAAAATTTCAATTACCTGGCTTTGATTTTCTACATAAGTCCCAAATTTTATTGGAATAACTGAATATCCCAGATTCATAACTTCTTCAATAACCTTTTGGTGTTTTACTAATAAATTTGCGATAGAATCTTTAAACATATACTGAATATAAACTTCTTCAGAATCACTTACAACTGCAACTATATGCTTATAAGGTATTGTATAGATCTTTACCCCATCTACTTCTGGAAATTCTGTTAGACCATTTTTCCTGGGAATTATTCCATATAATAATTTTCCTTTTTCTTCCATAAGATATTCCTTTTAAAATTTATTTCTAACCAGTTCGATTGCTTTATCAAACTGTTCTCTATAAATCTTTAATTCATTCTTTTTGCTTTTTTTATTTTCAATAAATTCTCTGATAGCAAACATAGAAGCTTTCCGGCAGATGAATGCGATATCAGAACCAACCATATTTTCAGTTTGAACTGCCAACTTTTCTATATCGATATCATCATTAAGAGGTTTATTTTTGGTATGGATTCTAAAAATTGCTGCTCTTGTATTTTTATCCGGAGGAGGTAATTCAAATAGAAGGTCAAATCTACCGGTTCTTAATAATGCTTTATCGATCAAATCGGGTCTATTTGTTGCAGCCAGCACAACCACGCCTTTCAGTTCTTCGATGCCATCCATTTCAGTAAGGAACTGGCTGATTACTCTTTCTGTAACCTGTGAATCTGAACTTGCACCTCTTTGTGGAACCAGACTATCAATTTCATCTATAAAAAGAATAGTGGGAGATGCCTGTTTTGCTTTTTTGAATATCTCTCTCACACCTCTTTCGGATTCACCCACATATTTACTGATCAATTGGGGTCCTTTGATAGAAATAAAGTTTACTCCACTTTCAGTAGCAACTGCTTTTGCCAGAAGTGTTTTTCCGGTGCCCGGCTGTCCGTAAAGTAAAATACCTTTGGGAGGAGAAGTATTTGCTTTCTTGAAAATATCGGAATATTTAAGGGGCCATTCCACTGCTTCTTTCAGTTCCTGTTTTATGTTTTCAAGACCGCCGACATCAGCCCACTTTACATCCGGCACTTCCACAAAAACTTCTCTAATTGCAGAAGGTTCGACTTCTTTCATAGCTTCAAAAAAATTATCCGTTGTTATCTGCAGTTTCATTAAAGTATCATAAGGAATATCCGCCATTTCATAGTCGATATGAGGAAGAATTTTTCTGAGAGCAACCATTGCGGATTCTCTTGCCAGAGCTTCTAAATCCGCACCCACAAAACCGTGCGTAATTTCAGCTAATTTATTTATACTGACATCATCGGCTAAAGGCATTCCTCTTGTATGAATTTGAAGAATTTCCAATCTGCCATTCTTATCCGGGATAGGGATAGATATTTCTCTATCAAATCTACCAGGTCTTCTTAATGCCGGGTCAATAGAATTTGGTATATTTGTAGCTCCAATAACAATCACATGTCCTCTTGATTCCAAGCCGTCCAATAGAGATAGAAGCTGAGCAACAACCCTTCTTTCAACCTGTTTTTCTCCACCCATTTCTTCTCGTTTGGGAGCAATGGCATCAATCTCATCGATGAAAATAATTGCCGGTGCATGAGCTTGAGCATCCTCAAAAATTTTTCTTAGACGAGCCTCACTTTCACCGTAAAATTTACCCATTATTTCCGGACCGGAGATATGGGTGAAATAGGCATCGGTTTCATTGGCGACAGCACGGGCTATCAAGGTCTTTCCTGTTCCGGGAGGTCCATAAAGGAATACACCTTTAGGAGGAGCAATACCCAATCTTTCAAATACCTGAGGATATCTTAAGGGCAGTTCTATCATCTCGCGAATTCTCTGAATTTGATTTCCCAACCCGCCAATATCTTCATAAGATATTTTTGTGGGACTTGTTACCCCTGTTTTTTTGGTTTCCATTCTGATCATAGTTTGCGAATTGATAATAACAAAACCATCCGGAGAAGTATCAACAACCTTATAATCACTCGACCTTGAACCGAAAAGAGTTGCCCTGATCCTGTCACCTGCCGAAACGGGAAGTCCCTCGATCAACGAGCTGATATATTTTGTATCTTTTGTTCTTTGATATAATCCCGAAACAGTTAATGGAAGCAATCTGATTCTGCCGGCAGATTTATATTCTATTTTTTGAATTTTGACTTTTTCATCCAAACCGATTTGAGCATTTTCTCTGGTTATTCCATCGATCTGGATTATTTTTTTACCTCTGACATCTGCATAACAGGGCATTATTTTTGCAGGGGTTTTTCGTTTTCCTTCGATTTGAATAATATCACCGACATCCAATCCGAGTGATTTCATATCCTGCGGATCAATTCTTGCAATTGCTCTGCCGACATCCTTTGATAAGGCTTCGTTTACTTTTAAAGTTAATGCACTAATCTCTTTTTCCATAATTGATTAATACTCCTATATATAAATTTTTAACCACGAAAATGGCATTAAAAAAATATTCTATAAAACATCATTTTTATAATTTCGTGTTTTCTGCGTTTTCCTTGGTTCATTATTATATTATTCATTCTTATTTACCTCAATACCGAACTCTTGTCTCCCTCTCCTCGATAGGAGAGGGTTGGGGTGAGGTCGAATTGGAATTAAACACAAGACTTACCGACTCCATAAGACGAATATATCTTTCATTTGAATAACAATTTTTTAAAATTATGAATTGCATCTAAACCTTTAACTTCTCTTGGTTGAAGAGGAATCTCTGTAATTTGCAGGGTATCAAACTTTTCATATATCTGTTTGATATACTTTTGTTGAGCTTCTTTTCTTTGTCTGCAAAATGAGCAATCTTCCGATTCCATAACATTATTAATAATTAACTGCTTTACTTTAATACCATATTTTCCCAGACTTTTTATCAATCGTTCTGTTTCCATAATTGCCATATGTTCCGGGATGGTTACTGCAATGAACTCACACAGATCACTATTTTTGAGAATAGATTCAATTTTTTTAACGGTTTTTTTCATAATAAAAAGGAAATCATCACCTTTATCCGGTTTGTATTTGCCGGAAAAACTTGTAACCATATATCTGTATTTCCATCTCATTTTTGCAAGGACTTTTATCCAATCATCCAGGAGATGTGGTAACGTAAGCAAGCGCAAAGCATGACCTGTCGGTGCTGTATCCACGATAAATTTATCAAACTTTGCTTCTTCTATCAGATCAACTATTATTTTGAAGCCCATTACTTCATCTATACCCGGGATAGGCAGGGAAAATACCGAATCCATGTCTTCATTATCTAAATAGGAAGAGGTATCCATAATTTTCTTTATTTCATCTTCATATTCGATTTTAAATTGTTTCAGAGATTTTTCAGCAGAAATTTCATAAATACTCAGGTTTTTTAATTCTTTATATTTTTTGAGATCTTCAGACATTAAGTTACTGATCGGACATATCTCATTTCTACTTTTTGTCTGAATACCGAGACTGTCATAAAGGGAATGAGCAGGATCGGTTGAGATTAGAAGAGTTTTATGATCTTTTGCGAGATAAAGAGCTGTGCTTGTGGCACAGGTTGTTTTTCCCACACCACCCTTTCCACCCAGAAAGATCAGTTTTAATGAGTCTTTTTTCAACATATCCATGAGCTATTTTTTCATTTTGATTTTAAGGATGCCATTTTTATATGAAGATTGTAATGTTTCAGCTTTAATTTTTGCAGGCAAAAGAACCTCTTTATGATATTTTCTATCTTTATTCTGAGCAGAAATATCAAGGATATCTTCTTTCAAGTCCAGTTTTATATCATCTGCATTGATGCCGGGCATTTCAGCCATAACAATAACTTCATCCTCTTCATCAAAAATATCTGTGATAGGTTCTCTCTCTTTTTCAATGGTTGGTCCTTTTGGCGTTCTTTTGATATTTCCAAAGGGCTCTACAACAGGTTTGCCACCAACTGCAGATTTAACAGAAAAACCGAATACACCTTTCATTCCTTTTTTGAGATTGCCCAGATCTATCTCACCTTCCTTTTTGATCTCACCTCCAGATTCTTTCAATTCTTGAGCGATATCCACTAATTTCTCTATACCTTTGAACAATCCACCCAAATTGAGATTCCCCAAACCGAAATCAATATCTAATCCTTCATCTTTTTTTTCTTTTTTGTCTGCCATAGCTTATTCTCCTTTTAAGTTTTAAATATGTAAAGATTACTTTATCAAATATTTACCTTTTGCAGTAATTCTGCAGGATGAATGCGAAAAGAAACCAATACAACCCTGTTTTTCTAAAGAATTACAGAGCAGGTATGTATAACCGATCTCAAATCCTGCTTTGCTACTGATCTCTTTCATAGACATCAAATCATTCTTTTGCTTCATTATCCTTAATATTTCAAGTTCCGTTGCTGTTATACTCATAATAAAAAAACCTGTTAAATAATCCGCCAGTTGGCGAAACTACGGGATTTAATAACTTATGATTTTTTTATTCTTAAACATTTTATTCATATTTTCTTTTGCCCTTTTTTGAATATTTTCTTTTTCCTGCTTCTGTCTTGCTCGCTGGATCTCATCTGTCTTCTTCTTTCCAATATCGGTAAGACTGCATATACCCTTTAAGGTTTCAAAATTAACATAACCATTTCTTTCTAAACCTTTACATATCAGATATGCATAATGATCACCAATTCTTAATTGATCTGCAATATTGTAATAATGAATTTCTCCATCATTCATTGATAGAACATCTAAAACTTCACGTTCCATACTTATCATAATGCAATCCGGAAAATACCATAAATGATCATTCCATCTAAATATTTTACCATATCTCCAAACCTAATGTTTAGCAATATTGGAAAGATATTAATATCTTTCTGAGTGCTTTTTCCCTGGAGTTACAATATCAACCGATTTTAATTTTCCTTCTTCGGTTTTAATCTTCAGTAATGCACCACAGACGACACACTTGATCTGTCCTTCATAATCATCATAAGTATTATCAACATCAACCTTATGACCGCACGATAAACATATTATTCTCATTTTTGATCTCCTATTTTTTTAGTGAATATTATTTTTATTAAAACTTTTACAAAGCATATTTAAATTTAAGATATTTAAAACTAAAAAGCTTTCATTTTTTCACGATCTTCCATAAAAATATTAAACATATCAAATTTATAGTACATAGTTTATATTGTTACTTTATCTTCGCTTCCAATCTTTCCAATCTGTTCTTCAGTGCTTCATTTTCTTTTTCCATTTCTGTTTCTTTTGCTTGTACAGATAGATTAGGATCCTGTTGCCACCAGTTGATTCCCATCTCCATTGCTTTATCTACGGAAGCGACAAGAAGACGGATCTTAATAGTTAAAAGGTCGATATCAGCGATTTGAATCTTAATATCTCCGGCTATTACAATTCCTTTATCTAATACCCTTTCCAAAATATCAGCTAAATTAGTAGTGTCAAGTGCACTTCCTATTGATGCTTTAGGCATAGTTTATTTCTCCTTTTTCTTATTCGGATTCTTCTTCTTTCAATCCATAAGAGTTAACATCCAATTCATCATTTAGTTTTATATAATAGATATTTCTATCCTGAACTCTTGTAGGCAAACCTATAGATTTTATAAATGAACTCTCTTCATAGATTTCCGCATCACCGGACCATCCATCATCTTCTTTTGTTATTCTTATTACTTTTACGTCACTTTTTTTAAGAGTATTTTTCAAAAAGTTTTCAATTTTGGTTCTAACTTCATCAATTTTCATTAGCGCTCCTTATCATTTTTTTTTGTGATCACACCTTTGCCCTTGCAAACCATACAAGGCAAACTGCCACCAGGTTCTTTACCTCTACCCCTGCAGTGCTCACAAACCTCGATTGGTTTAGTGATACTTATAAGCCCTGTTCCTCTGCAAACAGTGCAGGTAATATTTGTTCTGGCGGGATATTCTCCTCTACCTTTACAATAGGCACAAACTACCACCGGACCTTTTACAGAAACGATTCCGGAACCTCTGCAAACAGGGCATTTTATATCTTTACTTCCTGGTAATATTCCGGTTCCTGAACAAAACGAACATCTAAATTGATCACCTTCAAAGATCTCACCTGCCTTTCTTCCAAATTTTCTATTGCCACCTTTAAAATCAAATGTTTTCCATTCCATAGATTCTCCTTAAAAATCTTAATAATTTAATGACATTTTTTTCCACTCTTTCTTTTCTCCTTGTTTTGGAGTGTTTTGAGTGAAAGAATGTTTTTTTAAACGTATATCAGTTTTAGCTTGTGTAGTAATTTCTGCTTCTTGAAGTTTATTTATATCTACATCTATTTCTTCAAGACGTTTATTAGTCTGTTCCATTTTCATCAGTAATCTTTCATTTTCTTTTATGAGTCTTTCTTTCTCTTTTTGAAGCATAAATAGATCCAAATAGGATGAACTCTGAACTCTTGGTATTGAACGCTTTTTTGAACTTTGCATAGTTCTAACAGTATGTAAACCTTTAAGGCTATCAACATCTTTCATTGTTATCACCTTTCGTTAAGATAATTAATAAAAAATAAATTAAAGAGTGAATATCTATTTTCTATTATCTTGTATTATCTCTTATAGATATGATTATATTTTTCTTTTTTGATGCTCCGGTTATCTTTAATTCAACCAATTGACCTTCTTTAAGACCGGCTGCACGAATGATATTTTCCGGAAGTTTAATTTTTCCGTCTTTTTCAAATTTTGAAAAACTTCTTATAAGAGTCATTTTATTTCTCCTAAAATATTAACAATATTTTTCTACCAATTCTTTTACTACTTTTTTTACTCTTTCCTGGTTTGTTTTTGAACCCACTCTGCTTGTTTCAGAAGCGAGTATATCCTGGCAGATTTGAGCAAAAGCACCATTTGCTTTTGAGGGTGATATTTTTTGAACTTGAAGAGTTTTGGCAATCATAATACATCCTCTGACAGTTGGAGCAAATTCACATTTACCCGAATCTCGCAAACCTCTAACGACCTTAACTATTTTTTCAGAATCAGCTTTTTTGAGTTTTGCTTTTGCTTTTGTGATTCCCAGTTCCGTATCATAATCAAAATGATCTAAATCCATAGTTATCATTCTATCACGAAGTGCATCCTGGCTTCTATTGACGCCTGCATATTCTTCCGGATTTGATGTAAATATTGCTGTGAAATCCGGATCGACTTTGAGATATGGTTCTTCTCCTCTTCCAGAAGGCAGATCCATCATCTTTTCTTGTAGAATGGAAAGAAGAATATTATTTGCTTCCGGTCTCGATCGCGTGAATTCATCATATAAAAGAGTAAAACCATATCTGCAGGCAACTGTCAAACGATTATCAACCCACCGTTTTACCATATCTTCTTCAACTTTGAGGACTCGCGATACAAATCTATCAACGACCTTTCTGAATCTGTATCCATGTTCACCACCAACCAGATCAGAAGTTGAAAATTCCTCATCTCCATGGATCATTACAACCGGTCTGCCGATTTTACTTGCCAGATGTAAAGCAAGAGTAGTTTTACCTGTACCGGATGGACCCCGGAAATGGACAGGAAAACCTGCTTCAACATAAGAAATAGCTCTTTTTGTTATATCCTTTATATATTTTGTTTCTACAAAATCGGATAAAGGGCTTGGTTCCAGGACCGTAGTCATTTCATCAATCATAGTATTAAACTCCTGTTCTTTCTTTTATTTCTTCTAATTTATCATTAAATTCTTTGAAATTCAATCTTGCTACCCTGATGTCCGAAATTATTCCATTTCTTTTATTTTCAAACCTTGTTCTGCAAAATTTCAGTTTATTCAAGGCATTTTGTTTCTTATTCAGAAAAATCTGTCTAAAATGATCTAGATTATTCATTTTCAGTAATAACTTTGGGAACTACTCCTTTACCTCCGCAGGTAAGACAGGGAAGACTATCCGGAGCAATTCCCGTTCCTTTACAATCAGGGCATTTTTCAGTTTCACCTTTAACGGTTACATAACCTTTACCATTACAAACTGTGCAGGTTACTCTACCATTATGAGGATATACACCGGTTCCTTTGCAATAGACACATTTTATCATTGGTTCTTTTACTTCTACTTTACCTTTACCACCGCAAACCTGGCATATGGAAAGTTTTGATAACAGGTCAAAGGGATCTTTGCCTGTACCTTTACAGAATGCGCATTTTATAAGAGACATATCAATTTCTCCTTTTATGATTTAATCCTTTCTATCTTACTTTAGGAGGAAACACAGATTTAAAGTCTAGTAATGAAATTAAATCGGGAAATAAACTTTATCTACTTTTTTAACTTTACCTGCATCAAGCAATTTCTTTGCGACAACTCCTAATCTCATTCTTATAACATCAAGAGGTTCTTCCATATCACCAACCTGTATACCTTTTGGATGTGCATTAATAAATGCTAATACCTTATCCTCAAGTGGTATATCTTTTTCCCAGGGTTGTACTTTTTTTGCAGGTTTAGGTTTAGGTGTAGGTTTTTCAACAGGTTCTTCCTTTTTTACAGGTTTAGGTTTGGGCTTAGGTTCTTCAACCGGTTTTTCCGGTACTGGTTCCGGTTTCTCTTCTTCTATGGCTTCTTTTACAGTTCGAACTTTTACTTTCTTTTCAACTATTGGTTTTCCGCTTCGTAATTTTGCCATAGTATCATTTAGTGATTTCCAATTTGAAGCCATTTTTTCTCTTTCTTCTGCAAAGCCACCCAACAGTTGATTGGTCTCACTGATTATGCCTGCTACATATTTGGAGAGTTCCTTCTTAAGCTCAGCACTCATATCAATATGTTCATCAGAAAATTCCTTGAGTTTGTTTTTGACATAAGTCTCGATATCTTTAATGTCTTTCTCAATATTACCTATCATACCCTTAAAGTCTTTGAGTCTATCTGCTTCTCCCTTTGACAGATCTGTTCTTAGTTTTTCTGACATAGCCTTGTGGTCATTAGAAAAAACATTCATAAGTTCAGCAGTATTTTTCGATAGTTCTAACACATGATTTTCAATATCACCCATCATAACTTTGAAAATACTAATCCTGTCAGTCTCACCTTTCCCCAGAGATTTCTTAACTTCATCAGCCATAACTTTCAATTCATTAACAGTATTTTTTTGATCATCAGCAAATTTTTGTAAGAGATCAGTAACATATTTATTTCTCTCTACTTGTTCTTTCGTAATTCCAGCCATTATGGTATGAGATTCTTTAAGTCTGTCTTTTTCACCTCTCTCAAGATTTTTTCCGAGTTTATCCGACATAGTTTTGTGATCTTTCTGAAAATCTGTTAACATATTATGAGTTGCACTAACAATCTCTCCCACTGCCTTTATTCTCAGTTTATAGGAAGATATAATATCTTCACCGAGTTTTTTAGTGTCTTCTGATGTACGCATTGTTACTCCTTTTTTGGTTTTTGTTCATCTTTTAATTAATAGCTCTTATATGAGCATCATTAACAAATATATTTTTCCATTTTAATTCTGTCTCTTCTCTTTGCTTTCTAAATTCATCCAATTTTTCTCTTACTTCTTTGGACCTGTTCATTTGTTTATTATGAATATTTTTTAAAATTGATTTTAGATCCTGGATGCGTACAGCTTCACCTTTTCTTAGAAGTTCATTAAGTGATTTAGTCATTTCCGTATATTCTTCATGGAATTCTTTCAGCATAATATCCACTTCATTTCCTCTTTGAGTTTGTCTTGTTCTTATACTATCTAAGAGACTTTTAAAATCTTCTATTCTAACCTTATTTCCATCTGCTAATTGTTTTTTTATGATTTCAGCCATTTCCTTCAGTTCTTCTAAAAAAGTTTTTAATAAATCTCTTACCTCTTCTTCCCTTCTATCTTGCATTAATAGAACATTCCGCATCATATTATCAAAATCCTTTTTTCTCAGGGTATCTTCTTTAGCAAGTCTCTCTTTCAAATGATTACTCATTTCATTTCTGATAATTCTAAAATTTTCAATAATCTTATGAGTATTATCAATAATCATAGCAACATTCACGATCCTTGATTCATAAGAGGATACCATCTCTTCTGTAATTCTTTTCATATCATCAGCTGTTTGCATTTGCATTCCTTTTTAATTTGAAGAAAAATAGATGTCTTGGCGAAACATGCTTTTTCCCGGATCAACGAGTGAAGGGTGTCACGGCAAGACCTCATTAAGTTGCCAACCTGCTTATTAGGCTGCTGTGGCTGTAAGGCCGATAGCTTCAGCATACTTTAAGTAGGTCTCGACTGATGCTACGACCACTCTTGCCTCGATAGCAAGTAATTCAATACCTACCAATGAGACTCTAATCCAGGCATCGACTACGATACCCTTGTCCAGAATACGGTCTATAACTTCGACCAAGCTGGAAGATCCGATTGCTTTTTCAACTGCCATTGTTCTTTTCTCCTTTCTTTTTTTTAACTCACTATTATGGTGAGCTTATTATAATTTATCTAACATGATCACATAGTGTATTAATGCCTTATTCGCGACATTAATAAGTTTTTTTATATTAAATGGTTTATCCAGAAAAGAATATGCTCCCAATTTTTTTGCTCTTGCTCTGATTTCTTTATTGCCATAAGCTGAAATCATTATTGTTATTAATGATGGATCAATTTGTTTTGCTTCTTCCAAAACTTGCAAACCATTCTTATCGTTTTTTAACTTATAGTCTAATACCATAAGATTATATTTTTTGTCCTTCAATTTTTTAATTGCTGATTCTCCATCATAAGCAATTTTTATGAAATAACCTTCTTCTTTAAGTATATCAGAGAAAATCTTGCACAAATCCTTATCATCATCTACAATTAAAATTCTTATCATACCGTAATATCTTGCAATAATTGTGCCAAATATAGAATTTAATATATTTTATAATTTGTAATTAGCTTTAACTTGTTATTGTGGAGTAAGAAACATAAATTGAAAAATTATTTTCTTCAGCTGATGATTAAAAAAATAGTAACTTATATTTGTGTCATTTTTGTCAAACTGTGACAGAATTGTCAGAGTTTGATCTAAAATATTTGCATTATTTTTTTTAAATAATGTCTGTTTGAAAATTATGAAAGATATAGTTCTTATGATGTTATTTAACTGGGTGAAATTTATTTATTTTTAATCTGTTAAATATATTATTTATTACATCAGGTTTACTGTCCCCAGATTGTTAAAGTGTTCAACCTTGCATTCCCAAGCATGGGCTTGGGAATGAGAATAAATATGGGGATTGGGAATGAGAATAGAATACGTCTCAAATCCACTCTCGTTTCCTGACCTGCCTGCCCAATGAAATCTTTTTTTAATTTCATCAGGGTGAAATTTTTCTTTAATTTCACTGGGTCGCTCTTGTGAACTCGAGTCTCAACAGACTGGAGTTCAGATTTACAATGGTAAGTTTAACTCCTCCATTTTACGGTAAAGGGTTCTTACATTCATATTCAACATTTTTGCAGCTTTAATTTTATTGCCATTTGCTTGTTCAATTGTTTTGGATAATAAATCTCGTTCAACTTTTTTCATAATTTCATCAAATGAAATATTATTTTGATTAGATACTTTAAATTGATAATATTGATCATTTACATCATGCAAGTAATTCTTCGGGTTTTTATCAAAATATTCCATAATGAGATTTTCCGGAACAATATAATCATTTTCTGCTAATAAAACAGCCCGATGAATAGTATTTTTTAACTCTCTTACATTTCCCGGCCAATAATAGTTTAGTATCTTTTTTAAGGCTTCAGAAGAAATATCCTTTATCTCTTTTTTTAGTTCTTTATTTGCTTCTTTTAGAAATATTTTAGCGAGAATTGGAATATCATCTTTTCTTTCTTGAAGTGTTGGGAGTAAAATTTTAAATTGATTTAACCTATGAAACAAATCTTCTCTAAATTTACCTTGATCGACAGCCTCGAGGATATCAATATTTGTAGTTGCGATTATTCTGACATCAACACCTATAGACTTCTTCCCTCCGATATGAGTTATATTTTTCTCTTCAATTACTCGAAGAAGTTTTGCTTGAGCATCGGCAGGCAAATTTGTAATTTCATCTAAAAATAGTGTCCCTCCATTTGCTAATTCAAATTTTCCTTCTTTGGTTTTCTCTGCACCGGTAAATGCACCCCTGTCATAGCCAAATAATTCACTTTCAACGAGAGTATCGGGTATTGCACCACAATCTATTGGAATATATGGTTTATCTTTTCTGTGACTCTTTCTTTGTATTAAGTTTGCAATAACCTCCTTACCAGTACCACTTTCCCCTTGAATTATTACACTCATATTTGTTGGTGCTATTAGTTCAACTTGCTTCAAGACTTTTTTTATTTGAATACTTTTTCCCATAAGATTTTCAGAAGTAATTTTTTCATCCAATTGCTGCTTGAGGTGTTTAATTTCTCTTGATAACCGTTGAGTTTGGATAGCTTTTTGTATTGTAATTATTAATTCTTCATTATCAAAGGGTTTTGTAAGATAATCAAATGCACCTAACTTCATTGCTTTTATTGCTTGCTTAATATCTCCATAGGCAGTAAGCATAATGATCGAACCATTATAGTCGGGTATCGTCTTTTTTAATTTTTCCAAAACCTTCATCCCACTCATATCAGGCAGTCTTATATCCAATAAAACAATATTTGGTGATTTGTTTTGAACTTCTTTTATTGCTTTTGTTCCATTTCCAACAGTAAAAGATTTATATCCTTCATAATCCAATATGGATTTAAGATTAAATTGCATATCCTTATCATCATCAACTATTAAAATTTTATACATTTCGATACCCCTTATTTATCATGAATTAGAAATAGTTTATTTTCATCTTGGAATATAGGAAGTTTTATTGTAAACTTTGTTCCTTTATGATACTTACTTTCGACCTCAATTTTTCCTTTATGAGATTGTATTATTCGATGAGTAACAGAAAGTCCCAAACCAACACCATTAGATTTATTTGTGAAAAATGGATTGAATATTTTACTAATATCTTGTTTACGGATACCTTTACCAGTATCAGAAATTTCAATAATAACATACTCCTTTTCCAGATAAGCAATTATTGATAACCGACCTCCCTTGCTCATAGAATCAATAGAATTAATGATAATATTCAAAAAAACCTGCTCCATCCTTTTGTTATCCATTAAAATTTTTGGTAATGCTCTTGAGCATCTTTTATACAAACGAATATTACAATTTAACCGCTTTGCTCTTGTAAGCTCACAGGTTTTATTTAGCGGCTGAAGGATATTTCCTTGTTTAAAGACGAATTTGCTTAGTCTTGCAAAATCTAATAGTTCCTTTATTATTTTATTTGCTTTATTAGAATTTCTAATAATAATACGCAGATAATTTATTGCTTTCTTTGTAAGATCGAATGTCTTTATACAATACTGTGCAGAAGCTGAAATATTAGCAAGAGGATTTCTTATTTCGTGAGCTATGCCTGATGCAAACCCTCCAAGAGCAGCAAGAGTTTGAGATTGGATCAGTTCAATTTGTGTTTCTTCTAATTGCGAGTATGCTTTTCTTAATTCTTCTTCCGCTCGCTTGCGTTCGGTGATGTCTTCCTGTATTACAACCACATTTGTCAACTTGCCTGTCGGGTCCAATATGGGAAACATTTTGCATCGTGTAATGACTTTCTTATTCTCGTAGGGTGAAACAAATTCCATATCAGGCGGTTCAACGATTTTCCCTTTCAAAGCCTTCTTGAAGTACTTGACCACGCCCTGGCTTACGTTCGCCGGCTCTGTGAGCGCATTTCTTCCCAGGATCATATCCTTGCCGGGTACAGCATAGAACTTCAGAAATGCTTCATTCACCATCACATTGAATCCTTTGGAATCCATCACAAAGGTGGGAAGCGGTGATTGCTGAATCAGGCTCTCCAGGAAAAGGTTCTTTGTTTTGATCTGTTCCTCTGCCTGTTTGCGCTTAGTTATATCCCGGATGACAACATGAATTATCGGTTTGCTTCCAAGCGTATATTTGCAGGGAGTTGCTTCGGCTAAAAAAACAGAACCGTCTTTCCTCACAAACTTTGTCTCTACATTTAACATATCTTTTTTTTTCATAGCAGCCAACACTTGGGCGGAATGTTTCAGTTCGGTCTCGGGATGTAATTCAAAAACCTTCATTTCGAGCATTTCTTTTTTTGAATAGCCCAACTCTTCTATTGCCTTATTATTGGCATCCAAGATATTCATATCCATATCATGGATAATAATCGAATCGGGTGAATATTGATAAATCTGTCTGTATCTTTCTTCATTTTCCTTTAAAGCTTCCTCCGCCTGCTTGCGCTCTGTGATGTCCCGAGCGATGCCAATAACAATAATATTGTTATTTATCTCAACTGGATGTGTAGTTATTTCTACAGGAACTTTAGATCCGTCCTTTCTAATTAAAATAAATTCATCAGGACCTGTAGATTCACCTTTAGCATTATGCATTAAGTTTTCTTGTGCTTTTTGTTTATATTCTGAAGGGAGCATTTTTTTTTCTATAAAATTCTTTCCAATTAATTCTTTCCTTTTGTAACCTATTATCTTTTCTGCTGATTTATTAGCATCAATAAAATTCCCTTTTAGATCATTTAAATAAATCCCATCTGGAGCAAATTCAAATATTGTTTTTAGTTTTGTTTCACTTTCTATTAATTTTTTCTCCATTTTGAATTTATGTAAAGCAATATCTATAGCAATTTTTAAATCATTTTTTTTAAAGGGTTTTGTTATATAACCATAAGGCTCGCTAAGCTTTGCTTTTTTTAATGTATTCTCATCTGAATATCCGGTAACGAATATCACAGGTATTTTGTGATGAGCTCTTACTTGTTTTGCTAATTCAATACCGTTAATCTTTCCGGGTAAAACAATATCAACTAAAACCAAATCCGGATGTTGTTCTTCAATTATTTTTAATGCTCCCACTCCAGAATTTGCAACATATACTTTCTTATATCCAAGATGACTTAGTATATTTTTGATACTTGATGCAATTAAACTTTCATCCTCGACTATTAAAATTGTATCCACTTAGGTACTCCTTTTTTTGTAGATCTCATTTTTTATTATTAATTATTGGGAGTCTGATAATAAATTTTGTTCCTTTATTATACTTACTTTCAACCTCAATTTTACCTTTATGAGATTGTATTATTCGATGAGCAACCGAAAGTCCCAAACCGACTCCATCAGATTTTTTTGTAAAAAACGGATTGAATATCTTATCAATATCTTTCTTGGCTATACCTATGCCTGTATCGGAAATATTAATAACAACATACTCTTTTTCCGGCCAAGCAGTTATTAATAAACGACCTCCTTTGTTCATAGCATCAATAGAATTAATAATAATATTTAAAAAAACCTGTTCCATTCTTTTTTCATCCATCAAGATTTTTGGTAATGCTTTTGAGCATCTTTTATACAAACGGATATTATTATTAAACCTCTTTGCTTTTGTAAGGTCACAAGCTCTATTTAGCGGTTGAAGGATATTTCCTTGTTTAAATACAAATTCGCTTGGTCTTGCAAAATCTAATAGATCTTTTATTATTCTATTTGCTTTATTGGAATTTCTGATAATAATTTTAAGATAGCTTTTTATTTTTCCGGTAAGATCAAATTTCTTAATACAAAATTGAGCAGAAGCTGAAATATTAGCAAGAGGGTTTCTTATTTCGTGAGCAATACCTGATGCAAATCCTCCAAGAGCTACAAGAGTTTGAGATTGGATCAGTTCTTGTTGTGTATCTTCTAATTGCAAGTATGCTTTTCTTAATTCTTCTTCGGAATTTTTGCGTTCCGTTATGTCTCGCATAATAACCAATTCTTCTTCTTCTTCTTCTGCAAACAACATTCCTCTCGCTGAGATATTGAATATCCGTTCACTCTTTGAAGTAAGTCTTCCTTCTTCTTGGAATAAATCCAGCTTCTCTGACTGATAATATATCTCAAAGTTCTCCAGCATATCTTCAGTTCCAAATAACTTGGTCAGTTCTTTGCTTAGTTTTTCATCCTCATTTCCCAATATATTGGTTATTGATGATCCTATAACTTTTTCCGGTTCCATTTGAAAGGTTTCATAAAAAGTGTGATTAGCACTCTTTATCTTTAAATTCTTATCGAGAATAAGCAACGAATCAGGGATTGTAGCAACTATATTTTCAGAAAAATTCTTCTCTCTTTTTAGTTCCTCCTCTGCCTGCTTGCGTTCGGTGATATCTCTGAAAATGCCGAGTGTACCTTTTACTCTATTGAAATTGTCATAATGGGGTGTAGCAGTAATTAGAACGAAACGTTTTTCACCATCGGGTCTTATTATTTCAAGTTCGTAAGTTGAAGTGATCCCTTGTTTTCGATTTTCAGTTTCTTCTTGGATTTTTTGAATATTTTTTTCTGAAAGAAAATCTCTTAAATTGTAACCAACAAGTTCTTTGTATTCAACACCAAAAAGAATTTCAGCAGCAGGATTTGCAAAAACACATTTTTCATCCAAATCTATAATAGTCACTCCTTCACCCAAATTTTCCAGAAGTATTCTATTTCTTTCTTCACTTTCTTTGAGTTTTTCCTTTTCTTCTTTTATGGCTTTTTGTTGGATAAATTCTTTTCTCAAATTCAACTCAAACATGTAAGTAATAACAGAACTGATGATCATAATAGAAAACAAGAAAAGGATATTTGATAACAATATGGGAAAATCTTTTCCTTTAATACCTCCTTCCAGGCAATTCTGAAAATAAATCGCAGCGAAACCATATATACAAAGAATAATTAAACATGAAAACACAAAATTCCATAATTTCAATTTGAAAAATGTACTTCCCAATAAAATGACCACCATAATCCCTACATAATATAAATGATAACCAACTTCTTCTGAATTTGAGATCACCATCATTGCTATGATCCCAAAACTGGGGATGATCACTGTTAGAGACAAAACAATGTTCATTATTTTTCTGAAAATCTTGTAATATGTTGAAATGTATATCAGGATAAAAAAGGGAACTATAATAATGTATCGAATCAAAAGAACTATTTCTCTAGAATCGGGAAAGCTTAAATTGTCGAGAAGACCAAAAAGAGAATATAAAACTAATCCGAATAAAATTCCAGCTCTAATACTCCGTAGGGAAGTTTTAAAACGATAATCCTGAAATTCTAGTTCTTCACTTTTTTCAAACTTCATATCTAACCCACTTTAACAATTTTAGTTTAACCGTACAGTTAATCTCGATGTCTAACATTTTTGTTGCCATGAAAAATTATTACTGTCCAAACTGGTATTTCATCATTATTTGTCAAATATTTGTTAATAACAAAATTTCGATATGGAGAAATAAAGTGAAATTTAGATACATACTTTTCGATGCAGATGGAACATTGTTTGATTATGAACATGCAGAATTACGGGCTTTCAAAAAGACATTACAAGACTTTGATATTAATGGGAACATTGATATACTTCATGCTTCTTATAAAGAGATAAATTATGCTATTTGGAAAGATTTTGAGGAGCATAAAATTACTGCGAGCGAGCTTCGAGAAGAACGTTTTAGAAGATTCCTCAGCAAAGAGCAGTTACTTCATAACTCTAAAAAAATGAGTGAAACATATATAGATCATCTTTCAAAAAGTACAGCACTTCTGGATGGAGCAAAAGAAATAATTAACTATCTGAGCACCAATTATTCAGTTTGTCTTATTACAAATGGACTCGCAGATGTGCAGTATTCACGCATAAGAAAATCCGAGCTAAAAGATGCTTTTGATCATATTTTTATCTCAGAGGAGATTGGATTTCCCAAACCCATGAAAGAGATATTCGATCACGTATTTAAGATTCTGGATTATCCCGAAAAAGAAGAAGTACTTATAGTAGGGGATAGTTTTCGTTCCGATATCGTGGGTGGTAAAAATTATGGTATTTCCACCTGCTGGTTCAATCCGAAGAATTTAGTTAATGATAATGGATTTGAGCCGGATTATGAGATTGAAAAATTACAGGAACTGAGAGCTATATTATAAAGGTATTTTTACGTTTTATTGAAAAATGGTGGAGAAGAAGGGACTCGAACCCTCGACCGCAGCATTGCGAACGCTGTGCTCTCCCAACTGAGCTACTTCCCCACGTTGTTTTATGTGTTGTATTTCTTTTCTGTTGTTCCGGATGTCAATAAACAGGTTTTGAATCCGGCATCATGATTTCATGTTTTTAACCAATTGCTCCTTTGTATCCCACAGTTTATTTGAGAGCGAGACATGGTAGAAGTGTGGATTCACAAAACGTTTCACGCCGGGGTCGAGACGGTCCACATCCTTCTTTCGTGTTTCACGTATCTCTTCTAATGTGGGTAGTTCATATACAAGCTTGCCGTCTTTCAGGATGTCGACATGCAGTTCCTCGATCTCTGATATTTCATTTCTCAGAAGTGTTCGTTTCTTCGTGTGTTCGACTGGGTGATGAATTATGATCTTGTCACGATTTTGTATATCTTCATCATGCATAGCGATCAGGTCTGCGGTCGCTTTCCCGCGCACATCATAGATACGCCATATCTTTTTGTTTCCCGGATTCAGTATTTTTTCTTTTGCACCCGAAAGCTTCATCGCAGGGAATAATTCACCGTTTTTCTCAATAGCAACAAGTTTGTACACCCCGTCAAGAGCTGAAGCTCCCTCAGAGGTGATGAGTCCTGTTCCGACTCCGTACACGAGACGGTTTATGAGATTATCCGGATCAACATCATTTATTGAAGCTTCCTCCCTGATTTGAGTCACAATCTGCCAGATCACGAGCTCATCGAGTGCGTTGGAAAGCACAATCACAGTATTCTCGAATCCTGCCTTATTTAGCATCTTTGCAGACTGGATTGCAAGATAGGCAAGATCTCCTGAATCCAGACGAATGCCAACCGGCTCATGCCCTTTTCTGCGGAGTTCCTCAAAAACCTTGATGGCATTCGGGAGACCACTCTCAAGAGTATTTATAGTGTCCACCAGCAGAAGGCAATCGTCCGGATAGACGTCAGCGTAAGCGCGGAATGCATCGAGTTCAGTTAAACCGAGCGCCATATATGCCTGAACCATACAATGAGCGTGGGTTCCTCTTGGCGCGTTACCTAGTGCATAGGATATGCCGGCATTTGACGAAAAATCTGCGCCGCCGATAAGCGCTGCTCGAGTACCTGCAAGTGTGCCAAGTCCTTGAGCTCTTCTCATGCCAAATTCGAGGAGGGGTCTTCCCTTACCTGCCACATTAATTCTTGCCGCTTTTGTGGCAACCAGTGTTTGATAATTCAGGAAGTTTAAAAGGGGGGATTCCAGAATTTGTGCTATTGCAAAAGGTCCTTGTACTGTCGTGAGCGGTACATTCGGATGTACAACCCTACCTTCCGGGATTGCCCGAAGCGTAATGTTATCAAAATTACCATATTCAAGAAGATATTGTAAAAAGTCCTCATCAAATAACAATTTTCCGCTTTTCCTCGCTTTATGTGTTCTGAGATATTGAATATCCTTTTCCCGAAATCGGGCATCTTTCATCCAATCAAGCAACCATTCCAAACCTGCATTTATGCAAAATCCGGCTTCATGCTTTCCGTAGTTAGGATTTGCTCGATAAAAATGATCGAACTGAACGGTTTTATTATGTATGCCCTGTTTGAAAAACATCTGAGCCATTGTGAGCTGATACATGTCTGTGAACAGGATACCTTCTGCGATTCTACGTTGTGCTCTATTCATTAAAAAACTCCTAAAACAATATCTTCTTTCAAGATGTTAATAAAATTTCTCAAAAATATCTGTCAAATTATTAAGTGAAAGCCAGTATTTCTTTAGTGATGGTTTATTAGTTTTGCAATATGCCATAAAAGAAAGGTGTCACTTCCAAAAGTGAAAAACGAGGACTGAGGTAACAAAGTTGAAAATGCCACCCCGAATCCTCGTTGTGCCTAATTTCACATAGAAAACTAATATTGTATTTTACAATTATCGCAAAATAATGAATTTCTCGATCTTCGAGTTTATATTTTCCGATTCAACTCGATAAAAATAAACACCATTCGAAATATCTTTGCCCTTATCATCCTTGAAATCCCAGGAAGTTGAAGATGAAATACTGTTTTTAGTTACGACAAGGTTCTCTTTGATAATATTAATTGTTGTTATGAGCTGACCTTTTATGTTGTATATCTTTATTTTTGGATCTACTACATTTTGAATATTCTTGAAATTAAATGAAAAAATTTGGCTTTTTGAAGATGAAGTAGCAGGATTCGGATAGCTCAAAATATCAATATAAGGTTGATCTTGAACAAAATGAGGATCATCAATTGAGAATAATGAATCCAGATCAGCATAAACTAGATCCATGAAGGTTTTAGCATCATCCATTTCCATATAATAGAGAGGAAAACCCAGAGTGTATGCAGCACCGGTTTCTCCGGGTTCTTTCACATATTTGGTTCCAACAGGCGCATCTACAAACTGCTGGTGAATAGACATTGTATCAGTGATACAAGTAAATATTGTTTCCGCTTGATCAGGATTTAGGAACGTAACATTGCCGATTTTGCCTAATGGATTCGAGGTCATTATCCAATACTCGGGGAAATATGCTCCAGTTGGAAATTTGTATATATGCAAGTTCAAATTGAAGGGATCAAGGGTATTGAAATTATTTAATCCACGAGCACCGACAAACATTGAATTGTTTTGATTAGGAGTTCCCCAAAACCAAGAATTATCTCCCAATAACTGAGAAAGTGCAGAAAGCGTATCTGCAAGACCACCATATTTTTCTAAGAAATTTATACAAGCATAATTTGAATATGGTGGATCGCAGATATTGGCTGTTCCGGTAAATAGTAAACTTCCTCCTTGATCCAAATAATATCTTAGAATATCATAATGCTGTACAAGATGTACCTTTGTTACATTTGAGTAAAAACTTTTGGGATCATTTGCATACCAGAGAATCATTTTATAAGATTGGATGTCAGATGGTGCAAAATAGGGGGCTAAGTCATCTTGCCTGGCTTCACGGTTTAATCTTTCAACATTAACTAAATATAATAGATCAATCCAATCAACTGTTCCACTATAATCAGCAACAAGTTCTTGATAGAAATTATTAACAGAATCCTCAATAGCAAATATCATCTGATTTTTCGTATCATCAACTAAAAGCATGTTATCGGATTGGCTTGCATCTACAGGTCCATGAAACGTAAAGGACAATTCTTCAGGTGTAGGATCAATAGCTCCCTGGATATCAACAGAACGCACTTTAAAGGTATGTTCTCCGATTGATAAATTTGTAAGCATGCATAATTGATCTTGAGTAATCGGCACTCTCATCCATTCTTCTCCGCTTAAAGAATCAATAATTACAGAGCCGATTGGAGGTAAACTACTCGTTCCTCCATCTAACTGAACATCCATAAATTCAATATCACAATAGTAACGCACATATTCATCGATATTTTCATCATAAAAATATGGATGACCTGCATAAAATCTTAGATGATGAGGAGACCCACTCAAATTCACCAAGATAACTCCACCAGAGGTGAATTTCCATATCCTGTGACCAGATCGCAGATAGTCCTTCATTGGAATCTACATAAAAAGGATTACCGAAATGAGTTTCATTGTTAACAATTTCTGAAGGAATGGGGTGTCCGCTTATAGGATTATGAATCATATATTCAAGATAATGATTTTGGCCCAACAGATATACATGCGGTAATATATTTAAATCCCAAGTTAGAAAGTCTGGTAAATTTGCCCATAGAGCCATAAAGGGAGCAGTGTCTGGAGTAAAGTAGTCTCGTACAAAAAAAGTCATTGTTGCGCTGGTAGAATCTTCGAGTCCAAAATAACTTATTGCTTTGACCTGTAGTTGTGTTACTTCGTAGGTGCCATCAGGGTATTTTTCATTCTTTCTTAAAAAGGGTTTATTATAAGGATTTCCTTCTGGATAATGAGATTTTAATAATAATTTATCAGTATTTTCAAAACCGTATGTCGAATGCCAATCGGTACTGTCTATTGCATCACCTATTTGATCGCAATACAAAGTATCCGTTCCAAGATTTTCATAATATACAAATCGATAATTATAATATGCAGCCTCAGGATTACTGGATAATTCGAAATTTATTGCAGTACCTGTTCTTGTGGAGTCAATATCTCCCTGACTAGTTGTCACAAAAGTTTCAGGAACATCACCTCCGATTCCGTGCCACCCCACATGCTGGAATGTATCGATTGGATACACAATCCATTCGGATGTTTCAGCAGTTGTACCAGCCGAGGTTGTCCAATCAATATTTCCGTTGAAAATTGAATCTTTTCTTACAATTGTATGATTGCATGTTGCTTCAGGTATTCCAGCTACCTCCCATCCCATACCGGGATCTTCGTCGGGATTTCCAATAATATCTATCAAAGTCCAAGTTGTACCACCATCAGTTGTTTTTTCCAACACACGTGCATCATTACCATTGAAGTGGACAACACTTGGATATAATAGTATCTCATCTGCAACATTTTTTAGACTGTCATCTGCCTCATCAGTAGTTATTACCCATACATCGTTTGGTTCTAAGATAGCATCTTCAGGAAATTCATGCCAGTAATTCCAGCCACCTCCATTCGCCGATTGTGCTATACGATAATTATCTAATTCAATTGGTTGAATTGTGGGGTTAAAGATCTCCAGAGCTTTATTTTGTGCTGATCCTTCAATATATTCTGAGAAAAAGAGATCAGGCACAAAATTGTTAAGAAAATTAATATCATAATTGGCATCATCAAATTGTTCTAATATAGATGATATATTCTGTAATTCATCAATAGTATCACCAAGAAATACAGCAGAATAAATAACAACAGAGTCGCCTGGCGATAAATTTAGACTATTTACTGTTGGATTAGTGAATCCTTGTTGATCTCCATAATATGAATACATAAATCGGGTATCACAGGGGTCATTTATTTGTGCATTGGGATCATCACGGAGTGATATGTATTTATACGAAAAAGGGTCAGAGTTATGAGTCATAAGCCAGTATTTTTCATTACGATCCTCGTTTGGCACACCATCTCGTGGTCCATCACCAAGTTCCCATGTCCAACATGCAAAAACAGCCCAGTCAACATTTGATGAAAATTTTGCTGCTACATACCCATTTGATAAACCGCTGTCATGATCTGCATCATAAGTAAAGGCAAATTCATTACCCTCACCGGGAATGTAACTGCTCACATCATCTGTTGCTCTGGCTGAGCTACTCCACGATTGTGGTCCTACATCACAATCAATAAAATATCCTATTGCAAAATCGAAGAGAGTATCTACCTGATTCATATTATAGATTGTAGTTCTAATAAGTGCGACTTTATCAAAGTACCTAATTGGCCAGCAGAAAGTCTCCTGGGATATTGCGATATTCAAGGGGCAATGATCTTGAGCGGACCAATGATTACCCCAAACTCTCTCTCCTTCAGACCCAAACGGACTAAAATCATAAAAATATGATCTTAAATTTTCATATCCGAAATATCCTCCATCTTCATCTATCAAACCATCACCATCATCATCATATCCCATAGAAAAACAAAAAATGCTGTCGAGATCGAATGGAAAACCAATTTTACCACAAGGATCTTCATCGATTAGTCCGTCGTCATCATCGTCATAGTTGAGTATCCCATCTTGAGAATAATATTTCATGACTCTATCACTATGATTATATAGCGCATACTGGCTGCCCAGAAAATTTTCTTCTAATGGATTATATGCGGGTAAAAGCTCGTAATAATCATCATCTCCATCAAAACCAACGGTAGTCAATGTGTCGATAACTCGACCATAGCCCATGTCGGTGGTTCCAGCTATTTCATGAGATGAATCTTGCCAGAATAACATTTCACCTTCATTAGTTCTACGTTGCTTTTTTGCACTAAACCATAGTGCTCCCGTATAAAGAAAATCAATTCCGGTGCCGCGGGGATATTCAAGGGATGGCCATTGCGGTGTTATATCATCCCCTGAACCTAAAGTGCCGTAGTTAGAAACACGAAAAGCATAATTTCCCGCATCGTGAGTTTTGAAAATATCAAGCATTTTTGTTGGATTACTTTGTGGTTTAATTTGTGCCGCATAAGAAAATGAGATAAAGAAAACAAGACAAGTCATAATTACGATCTTTTTCATTTTTATCCTCCTTAAGGATATTTATTTCATATTACATATTAATGTAATCGTTGTCGAAATAACTCTCCATTATAATCTTTTTCAGGCAGTACAATTTTGTTGATAGCCACAATTCAATTTGATAATCAGATATGAATGACGTTTCAATATGACCAAATTTACTCCTGTCAATTTTTTCCCATAAGTTTTTTTAATTGATACATCCAATAAAATTATTTATAAATAATGTCTCAATTTGCCAGAGATCGTATTCCGCAATATTTTTTTATAAAACATTCAACAAAGCCAGTGCTACTACAATCACTATAGCTACTACAATCAAAATTAGTCTTCTGTTTCTAAGCCGACTCCACATTTTCTGATCAAAATAGTACTTGTCACCGGAACAACTAACAAAAATACCTTTTGATTCCATGGTATTAGAAATATGTGATTCTCTGAGTCCAAGCTGTTCGAGAGATATTGCATTATCAATCGAAGTGCAATCATGTTATAAAAATGCAGAAATATATTTTTTCTGTTTAATCATTACTGCTGTTGCTGCGGTTGAGTTCATAATTTTCTTCCTATTTTATCTGATGTATCAAGTTCTTAAACTCTTCTTCATCTAATATGGCAACACCATTTTTCCGTGCCTTCTCAAATTTTGACCCGGGATTGTTACCTGCGACCACATAATCCGTTTCTTTGCTCACACTTGAGGTCGCCTGTGCACCGAGGTCTTCAACCATCTTATGTGCTTCGCTGCGAGTCCATTCATGAAGTGTTCCGGTAAATACAAATTTGAGACCATCCAAAGGAAGTTTCTTCTCTCCGATCTTGTACACGGTATTTTCAAGAATGAGTCCTGCTTCTTTGAGCTTCTCTATTTGCAGAAGATTTTCGTCCTGAGAAAAAAACAATGTTACGCTGTCTGCAACTTCCGGACCGATCTCAAAAATAGACATAAGTTCGTCCTTCGATGCATTTTTTATATCGGAGAGTGTTTGATAATGTTCTGCAAGTACTCGTGCGAGATGTTCTCCTACATTAGGTATGCCAAGTGCAAAGAGAAATCTGGGCAAGGTTTGTGATTTACTTTTTTCTATCTCATCAATCAGATTTTGTGCTGATTTTTCACCAAATCTTTCGAGAGAGATCACATCATCCTTTTTCAGTTCAAAGATAGAAGATATGCTTGTAATGATGTGCGCATCCATGAGCTGGCGCACTTTTTTGCCACCCAAACCCTGAATGTTCATAGCTGATTTTTGTGCGAAATGAATGATGCGTTCTCTCACCTGAGCCGGGCAATTCATATTTGTACATCGAGCTGTTTTTTTATCCTCACTCATGAGCACTGCGCTGTGGCAAACCGGGCATCTGTCCGGCATGATAAACTGTTTTTCGGAGCCGTCCCGATCATCCTTAATTGGTTTGACAACATAAGGGATCACATCACCTGCGCGCTCTACGAGGACCGTATCACCTATCCGAATGTCTTTTCTTTCAATTTCGCTTTGATTATGAAGCGAAGCCCTGCTCACTTCCACTCCGCCAATGTGAACCGATTTGAGGATTGCAACAGGGGTCAGTCTGCCAGTTCTACCCACCTGTACGATAATATTTTCCAACTTTGTTGTGCCCTGACGGGGTTTGAATTTATAGGCAATTGCCCAGCGGGGATCACGCTGACGATAACCAAGTTTTTCTCTGTCTGCGATGTTATTAATTTTAAAAACAACTCCATCGATTTCATAGGGGAGATTGTCGCGCTTTTCTGTCATTTCCGTATAATATTTTAGAGCTTCGTTAATATTGTTGCACTTGCGTGATTCCTGAAGATTGACTTTTAATCCCCATTTTTTGAATGCCTGAAATTCTCCCCAGTGGGTTGCAAAATTGCACCCATCACATTGCAGGATTTCATAAAGAAAAACTTGAAGCGGTCGTTTTGCTGTTATCTTTGAGTCCAGTTGACGCAAAGAACCGGCAGCAGCATTTCGGGGATTTGCAAACGGATCTTCGCCCTTATTTTCTCGCCTGATGTTGAGTTCATTGAACTCATCTTTGCGTATATACACTTCACCGCGGATAGCGATTTTGGGTGGAAATGGAATCTGTTCCGATCTCAATTGCAAAGGAATTTCTCTGATCGTTTTGATATTACCGAGAACATCTTCACCGGTATATCCATCTCCACGTGTGGCAGCAGTTGTGAGGTTGCCATTTTCATAAATAAGCTCGATTGAAAGCCCATCATACTTGGGTTCTGCAACGTATTCGATTTTATTTTCTTCAAGAGACTTTTTGCAGGTTTCATCAAAATTGAGCACCTCGCTGTCATTATATACTGCTTTCAAGCTGAGCATTGGTTTGGGATGTGTAACCGTTCCGAGTTCTTCTTTTACTTCTCCGCTTACTCGCTGGGTAGGGGAGTTCGGATCTTGCAGTGCTGGAAATCTTTGCTCAAGTCTCTGAAGATTTTGCATGAACTCGTCATACTCTGCATCGGAAACAGTGGGGTCATCGAGTACATAATAGCGATAGTTATGATATCGAAGCGCTTTTCGAAGCTGTTCAACTGCTTTCCGTGCAGTTATCTCAGAATCGATCTTTTGAATATCGATTAAGGGCTTAGTATCATTTTGATCAGGCATTTTTCCTTGCAAGTGTCCTTTAAAATTAAGATATAAATATATCTATTTCAATACTGAATAAACGAAAAAAAACTGTCAAAATAAATGAAAACAGGGAACGCAATGGCTCCCTGTTTTTGTAATCTGAGTCTAAATTATGGCTTATTTCAAATTAAGAAACAGCCCCATAATTTGTATTACACTTATTTCATTAAGACCTGTCCTGTGAAATCTTCTCTTATTTCATCAGGACCTGTCCCATGAAATCTATTTTTCTATTTCATCAGGATCATTTTCTTGATTTCATGCAATTTTCCGTCGACGATCATCTTATAGAAATATAGTCTAGATTTTTGTTTACGGGCATCCCATATTAAGGTATGATTGCCCTCATCAAAGTACTCATCAGACAAGGATGTAACAAGTATTCCTCTTATGTCATATATTTTAATTTCAACAAAAGCATATATCCATAAATTAGATTCGATGAAAGTATCAGATTTCATTGTAGATATTTACTCTACGATAATTGTTATATTTATAAATTTGATTGGGTTTAATAAATTTATCAGGTAGTGTTTCGATTTATTTGATATTAATACTTTTGGATTAAAATTCATGGAAATCGAATAATTTTCTTCTTGCTTTAAAAGTAAGAGATAGAACATCCAAAATTTGATTTAACTGTCTCATTGTTCTCCCCCCAAAAAGTTTTTTAAATAATTGTTTTCAAATATATATTATTGAGTCAAATCCTCGACTCCCAATTCGGGAATGTACGACAAATGCCAACCGTAAGTCAAGCCCGTGGAACATAACTCAAGGTCTTGATCAAAAGTCTCGAATTTTTTAAATCACCGCCTTTACATAATAAAATTTCTTCCCGTTCGGAATAGAAGCACTCCAACTCTCACCGACAAATGTTCCGGTTAGATCTTCTTGAAATCCTGTGTACGGATCATCGGAAGAATATACTTTGTAGGAAGTAGCTCCGGCCACAGTATCCCACGAAAGATAAACTACTTCTGATACAACTGAAATAGTTACAT
>Ga0222696_1000045_pt1 | contig 100314 bp, 74 predicted proteins | sample AntAcemetage1400_FD_179817 | JGI IMG/M metagenome (GOLD analysis project Ga0222696, IMG submission 179817) | Saline water microbial communities from Ace Lake, Antarctica - #1400 | ecosystem: Environmental > Aquatic > Non-marine Saline and Alkaline > Saline | place: Antarctica: Ace Lake... | reverse complement strand
CTAAAATACATTTCTTGACTTATCTTAAAGAAATGGAGTTTAGATACAATTATAGAAAAGAAAATTTGTTCCATTTTTTGATCAATATTCACTTTGGTCCGATTTCAAGCTAATCACCAAAAATTATATTGATTATTTAATGAAATTCAGCCAGATCATACCTTTTTCCAATCCTTCTTTTGGAATTTCGTGGGCACCGTCAAAAATAAAAAGCTCAACTTCATATCCCATTTCCTGTAGAACAGCAGCTGCATTTATTCCGGCATCGACAGGTATGCTTCTGTCACTTTCACCGTGTACTATGTAGATTTGAAGATCTTTTGCACTTTCTAAGACTTCGTTGTCCAGCAGATCAAGAGGCAGATATCCTCCAAAACAGAGAAGCCCTTTAAAGAGTAAAGGATTCTTGATACCCGTATAATACGTGATCCAGCATCCCTGAGAGAAGCCCATAAGCACAATTTCTGATATGTTAAATTGGTTCTGGAGATAAGTTACTACACTGTTTATATAATTTTCTGTGAATGTAACTGCCTCATCAAATATTGCCGGATCATCGGTTCGTGGGATCCAGCTATAGTCGATATTGGAACCCGCCCCAAATTCATATGGTGCTTGAGGTGCGGCAAATATAAAATTCCTCGCAGGAAAATCCTTGTACAGCTTGATGAAATTTTCGTTATTATCACCATACCCATGCAATCCGATAAGAAGCGGATACGTCTCATTCGGATCATAATTTTCAGGCAATTTTATTCTGCATTCATGAAATGTTGTTGCGGTAATGTAGAACACACTTCCGCTTTCGTCTATCTTTTGCTGCTCGACATTTTTTATGCTGTCTATCAGTGCTGCGAAGATAGGGGAGTCTTTCACTCCATCAAAATCAGGATCTCCTTTTATGTGCTGCACATCATCAAACCCGGCTGTATAAGATCTCTTTAGGTACGATGTTGCCAAAGAGTCTTTTCCAAGAAGTCCATAACAGCATGCGAGATTATAGATCGAATTCGCATCGGAATTTTGGTAGGACAGATATGCAAGGTAAAATTTAGCTGCATTTTCAAAATTTGAGTCATTATAATTTTGATATGCATAAAAGAGTAAATATTGAGGATTGACATCCAGGAAATCACCCGCGAGTTCATCATAAATATCTATGTCAGGAATCTCGACTAAAAGGGAATCTTCTTTTTCCGTATCAGCCAGCAGAATGTTCAATAAGAGTAGAAAACCAGTGAGCACGACCAATATTTTATTTATTTTTATTCTATCCCCTTTCATAAAATATTTTCATCGTTTTTTAATAAGCCGACAACGCAATTTTTTCCGTCTTTTTTTCCTTTATAAAGTGCTTTGTCCGCGAGTTTTATGCAGGCATCAATATCCATTTTTTCATCATATGTTGCCACACCGAAGGTAATAGTAGTATGGATTTTTTTCTCATCATATTCAAAATCTGCTTCCTCTATCGATTTCCTGATTTTTTCTGTCACAAAAATCGCACCTTGCAAATTTGTTTTTGGGTACATAAGAATGAACTCTTCACCACCCCATCTACCTACAATATCTTGTTTTCGTACATTACTTTTCAGCAGTCTGGCAATTCCGTTGAGCACCTTATCCCCAGCTTGATGTCCATACGTATCATTTACATCTTTAAAACTGTCCACATCCCCAATTGCGATAGAAAATTGTACGGCGGATCTTTCAAAACGCGAGCATTCATAATTAAGTTTTTCCATCATATCAAGCCGGTTTGACAGTTGAGTGAGGTGATCGGTGTGAGCGAGAATATCCATTTTTTTATATGCTTTGATGATCTCTTCTTCTGCCTTTATCCGATCTGTGATATCACGCATGATACCAATTGCATTCCACTCGTTATGTAATTTCACACTTGTCAAAGAGAGTTCTACAGTAATTGGAGTTCGGTCTTTTCTCAGAGCTTTGAGCTCAATAGTTTTCCCGATGAACTTTCCATTTCCCGTACGTTTGAAATGGGGCATTGCTTTTATGTGGTCTTCATAGTAATAATCGGGTGTAAGAAATCTATGCAATTCTTTCCCGATGGCATCTTCCCGTGTAAATCCAAATATTCTTTCTGCGCCCTTGTTCCAGAAAGTTGTCATTCCATTAATGTCCATCATCACAATGGCATCACGTGCCGCAGAGCTGAGAACGCGGAATTTTTCTTCTTCCTCAAGAGCTTTTTCCTCAAGAGAGAGTTGCTTGACCAGGGCATCAATCTGTTCGAGTAATCGGTCACTGTCTATTGGTTTGATGTGAAATCCATTCACGCCCAGATCGATCGCTTTCAGCATATAATTGGTGTTGCTATAGGCAGATGTAATAAGTATTTTAGCATCAGGATCGAGTTTACGAATGTGCTGTATCATCTCAAGCCCATCCATCACGGGCATTTGTAAATCGGTTATGATGATATCAGGTTTATGCATTTTATAAAGTTTTAGACCCTCTGCGCCGTTCAGTGCAGTATAAATGACACCAAACTTTTTCTTAAGAATGCTTTTTATATATAAGAGGATCAAATGCTGATCCTCGACAATTAAGACCGATTTATGTTTCGAGACCATTATATCCTTTCAAGATTATTGCCTGGTCAGCATGTTTTGAAAAATTCATGAAGCTCGTTGATCGGTGAGAATGGATTTTCATCGTTGACAAAGTTTCATCTTTTTTGTGCTGGGACAGAGCTATCTTTCAGGAAATTCATTAATTATGAAATTTTTTAAAATCGAAGATTCTGTCAATAATTACAGTCTTGGAATAATAAAGATTCCTTTAAATCTACTAAAAAAGAGACGCACAAAAGTACGTCTCTATTTATATATAAGTGAGGTTTAAGATTACCGCATCAGTACCATTTTTTTAACGATTTCTTTCTTATCAGCAGTGAGTTTGTAGAAATAGATACCGGAACCGACTTTTTTGCCGTAGGCGTCGAGTCCATCCCAAGAGATAGTACCAATGCCTGATTTCGTGTCCACATCGAGTTCACGTACCAGTTGACCTTTGATATTGTATATTTTCAGGCCTGCTTTTTGTGTGGAGGGTGGAAGTGAGAAGGAAATAGTAGTTGAAGTATTAAAGGGATTAGGATAATTATATTTAAGTTCAAACACGTATTCTACATTCGGTTCTTCCTGTTCAGGTTCTTTAATATCAAACAACTCGGATAATAACTTATCTCTCATTGTTCGAAATTCCTTTTCTGATTTTGGCTTTAACTCTGCCATCTTTCCTACGTATCCGGACTTACCGCCATTTTCCATCAACAAATAAGTATAACCCGCATCGATAACTGCATAGACCGAGTCTAATTCAGTATCCGGATCAGAAATAATAGCTTCAAAGAAGCTGATCGCTTCAGGATATTGCTCCATTTTTATTGAACAGTAGTTTGCAAGATATTGACTTAATTTTGTTCTCTCATCATTAATATTACAGTTCGGTTCTGTGAGATAATATTCCTTGAGTGTGGAAAAGTCCTGTCCTGAGACAGTTTCCAAAGGCAATAGATTTCTCATACTGAATATAGAAAACTTGCTGTCATGATATAATTGAATTATATTCCTATAAACTATCTTTGCTGTTTCATATTCTTCAATTTGAATCAAGGAATCTGCATCTGCATATAACTGTTCTGGAGGAGAAACTTCAGGATATTCAGGAACACCTGGATCCCAGACGGGAATATAATCAAATAATTCAGCTGGATAAAAACGCTTATCACCATCACCTTCTTGCCAGTTCAAACATCCTTCTCCCCAGTAATTATATTCGACATTTAATTGTCGTGGAGCTCCAGCAGCATCTTTACAAACAAATAAATATTGATCGCGTGTGCCTTCAATATATTCATCATCAACTATCTCATTGAATCTGATACCTTCTCTATAGGGTAAACTATAATAATCCGTAACAATCTCCTCATAAATATTATCACTAATTCTTTGATATGGATAATCAATGTTTCCCTTAATTTTAATAGATGATTCTTTTGCTCCGAGAATCCCAACTAAATTTCCAATTATCCGGTTGTGTCCTGAAATATCAGCATAGGAGTGATAAATACAGATACCTATACCGTTGGTGTTCCATCTAATAATATTATTTTTAATTGCACACATCTTAGGATTACCACTTTCAACAATACGGAAACCTGCAAAACAATTAGTAATTTCATTATCACTCAAGTTATATGTTGGGTAAGTCGAAATTGAAACAGCGTAATAATCACTAAAATTTATGAATTCGCAACCGGTGATATAAACATCATCCATACCCTCATACTCACAACTATTCAATCTTTCACAAAATATGTTACTTGAATTGAATATTGTCTCCGACACATTTATTCTACTACCGGATTGTTCAATACCGGAATTGATAAATTCTGAATTGCTTATCAGTAAGGAACGGGAATCATTGTGAAGTTTACCTCTCTCAAATGTTACGTTGTTCATATGCATCTCAGCAGCGGTATTAAATAAATACAGCCCATCCCATTGAACAGAATCAGGCGAAGTAAATGTAACACTATCTCCAATACTTATCTCACCTTCAATCTCAATCTTTATGTCAGAATTCATACAATTAACAGTTACTCCATTTCCAATTACTAAAGTATCTCCATAAGGTACTAAAATCGGTGTAATAAGATTTACAGATCCGGACGAAAAATCATACCAATTTATGTAAAAGTAATCGCTGTCATAGCTGAGATTTTTTATGTTGCTCGTTCCATTTTCTCCGTTAGCAATTCCTATTGAAGAAAAATTATCAGGATCAACACCTTGCCTTAGAATCCTATATTGAGGATAGTCATCATCGGATTTTACAATAACGCTGAGTTCCGTGCCTGAATAAGTTGCAATTACTTCCTCAATAGATGAATTGGGATCGACCAGAAGAGTATCGTTCTCATTATAGAATAGAATATCACCATCTGCTATGATAAACTGAGTAATCTTCGTGTTTCCCTGGTAACCCGGACGATAAGTCAAACCCACAAATGCTGCATCACTATTAATATCGATGTCATTAAATGAAATATCTAATATGCTGTCAGAAACCGCATAATAGGATTTCTCGGTCGGGGATTTCGACGTGTCATATACCTCTACTGCATAATAACCAGTACCACTTAATGTGTCACTTATCGGGCTTGTAGATGATTCAGAAGGAATAAGAACTGTCAGAAAATGTTCATTGTTAGAATTAGAATTATTTATCTCTGCCCTTATTCTTCTGTGACGATAGTGAAAAATATCATAACCAGAGTATTTCCACCCCATTGGTAGTTCTTCATCAATATATGTGTCAAAATCGCAGGCAGCTCCAAGGGTGCCATGCAAATAAATGTTATCATCTAAATCTGGATCATGAAAAGTAAATAATCCATTTCCAGTATAAGTTAAACTTTGATTATCAGAAGTAGTATCATATTCTGCAAAATGGAGTTGATTCCTATAATCATTGAAATCACCGGATTGATTTACTAATTTATCATAAACGATATAATATGAATCATCTACCATAAAGAAGTTTCTTTCAATATCAACATCATAGGAGTTATAGGTAATTCCAGAATTGGTATCAAATTCATAACCTTCGGGCAAACAATAGCTCATTGCAATCTTTGCTGTTGATATGTTTTTATTTTCTAGAAAATATGATCTATTTGCTGGATTTAAATTTCTGTAATAAGGATTACTGGGTGTCTCTGGCCAATATAGCATATCACCGTAGGGTGGTTTACGAATTATATCTCCATTACCACCTGGAGTGCCCGACCAATAACCATCAACTATTAAATTATCTGTTTCATTATCATATTCAGGATTTACAACAATTAAATTATGTGCATAAGGTGAATTTAACCATTGATTACTACTGTCTGTTCTGTAACCGGGATCAATTAGTAAGTATTTACCATTTGCAAATAATGAAAAGCTTGTCTGATCATCCTGATTGTGTTCTGGTGCATAGGTATTTTCATGCGATACATACAATCCTATGGACTCATTATATTCTATGGCATTGTTCATTTTTGGACGAATAACAGTAAATTCCGGATTTGCATGGTATGATCCAATGGAGACATAATCTGGTATCGCAGCAGCTCCCAGTATGTTTCTATTCGGATTGTACGACATAATCGTCGCTTCTCTTCTGTGATCAAAAATTGGCATCTCATTATTATAAACTGTTCGGAAAGCATTAAAATACCAGCATAGATCCTCTCTTAATCCAGGTGCATTATCATTATGATAATAGAATTCCAACAATTTTTCAGATGTTCTGTATCTATCATCATCCTTACCTCTCCAGCAGTCATTTATTGGTATTCCAGAAAAATCAGGACCATGCAATTTTATATTTTCATTGGTGGCTTTAACTATAATTTCATTATCATAAAAATTATCTCCCCAACCAGATCTTTTTGCTGCTGTAAAAAAGGTTGTTAAAAATTCCATTGACCAACTATAATAAGAAAAGCTTTCTTTGTATAAACCCGAACCATCGCCAAAGCAGGCATCCATATAACCGGAAATAACGCCATCTTCGTCATCATCAAAAGTATTGTATGTGTCGGGATAAAGATATTCAAATAATTGCCCTTTTGCTGTATTATAATAATCTTCTGCATTATCTTCAAAATTCGGGACATCTTTGAGTACACATCCGGCATAACCAAGTGCTGCAATCAATCGTAATTTACCGTTTGTCCAGCCTGTTGTAGGGAGATTTGCACCGTTGAGGTGTTCCCAACTACACCAATTTGTGAAATTCGGTAATATTGTATTGCAGGTATAATCCGCAAGACTATCCAGTTTAGCTGCTAATCCTTCTTGATGATCTCCATCATCAAAATACCATAACATATCACACATCATAGCTACATTATATAAGATTGAACCAAGTGATAAACCACGACCGAACTGTGAATCGGAATTACCGTCCGAGCCGTTCATATAAGCAAAAACCGCTTCGAGGGAAAGGTAATCGGGAAAATTATAATCTAATAAATGACTTCTAGCAAGATCGATTATTTCATTTGGCTCATCTTCCGGAGGATCGTGATCTTCTGCATCGTGACCGATAGCTCCCCAAAACGCTTCCTTTGCATAGATTCCTGTAAAGAATTCATCATACCTCTCATTTTCAAGCATATCATCCCTGTTTAATGGATAGGGAATATTAATGTAATTGCACCAGTAATTTCTTAACACTACATCATAATTACTATGTGAGGGTTCGGGATGTGAAGCGTCCCTGATTGCATTCAATACTTCAGTATTCATAGTTTTTGTTGCAGGAACTCTATCTTCGTATTCTGCAAAAACAGGTTTAACTGAAAATATTACTATTAAAATAAGTAATAATTTTTTTCATGATAATCGGGATTTCTTTTTGTTTAACATTTTTTTCTCCTTTTTTTATTTGAGCAATAGCATTTTTTTTGTTTGCGACTCAAAATTACAACCTTTAATTCGATAGTAATAGATACCTGATGAAACTGAATTTCGATTATTATCAGCTCCGTTCCATAAAACTGATTTCATTGTTTTATTTAGTGGAAGCTGCTGTATTAATTGACCTTTTACATTAAATATTTCTATTAGAGAATTTAATGATCTTTTTGGTAATTCAAAGTAAATTGTTGTTGTAAGATTAAATGGATTGGGATAATTTGATAAATTTAAATGTTCATAATAAATCATTTCATTGTCAATTGAAACCTGTCCCTGGGAATCTGTTTTTGCTATACCTATATTTGACATTCCACTAACATCCATTAATGGAAATATGAAATTCTCATTTGTTAATACACAAATTGTTTTATCACCTCTTGCCACATTTGCATCAAACTCTGATAGCCAGTTAATATTATAATTACTATCAAATTGATAAATTGTTGTTTCTCTGTTTCCACCTGAACCACTGTAACAATATGCTATAAAATTATCCTCTGTTATGTAAAGTACAGAAAAATGAGAATGGCCAACACTGCTTTCAACTTCCTGTGTCCAGATTGTATTGCCATCTTCATCTAAATACCAGAGAAATCCTATAGTAATATAATTAATGTCATCTAATTCACCGACTACCATAATATTGCCATTTGTATCTTCTGTAATGCTTTTACCAGTATCCCAATGTCCATATCCATCATAAGTTTTTGTCCACAGGGAATCACCGTTCGCATCTGTTTTCATTACTAAAATGTCTGCATCAGGCCTGCCTTGATAATCAAAATAGCCTGTTAAAGCATAACCACCATCATTTGTTTGTATTATCGATTTGCAAATTGAATAATCATCATCTATCTGATAAACTTTTGTCCAAAGAGTTTCACCTTCTTCATCAATCTTTCGTAGTCCTATATTAAGACTTTGTGTTCCGCCAAGTATAATATTTCCATCTTCAGTATTACACATTGAATTAATACCAAAATCTCCATCAATTACCCACTCTCTGTTTCCTTCTGAATCTCGTTTAATTAAATTACCTCCACTTATACCTGAAATAAACCCATCATCACTTGTTTCAACAAATGCAAGTGACTTATTTTCTTCCATAAAACTGAGTGAATCCAATTTAGCCCATAGCATGTTTCCATCACCGTCGGTTTTCATAAGAAAACCCCACTGTTCATATATCCACCCATCTGAATAAATATAATATCCATTAACAGCAAAAGCATTATCCTGACAGACTACAATATCCTCTGGAAAGTAATTTAAACAATCTGGGTATGGATAAAATTCGGTAAAGGGTTGGTAGGTTTTTATCCACGTTTCCTGCGCAAGCAGGAAAGTAAAAAGTAAAAAGTAAAAAATACAAAAAATAATTATTGATTTCATTGGAAAGCTCCATTTATCCAAAATATTTATTATATTCCATGTGTGTGAAATAAAGTAAATACTTTAAATCAGTCAAATTATTTAACATAAATAGCACCTGAAAAATCATTCTTTAACTTATATATCATAAAAATACCCGAAGTGTGAAGACACCACTCAAGATAATTGAAATTGTCTTCAAATTATAATTCATGACTACACAATTTTCATTCATATTTTTTCCCGTTTATTTCATTTATACGTTTAATAATATCCCAATCATGTTTATTGCCTTTTTTAGTATTTCTTTCCTCCTTGGTCAAATTAATTTTTCTAGGTGCATGTTCATTAATAATATTGGCAGAATAAGATAGGAGGATTCATGTATTTATATGCTTTAGTAAAAAGCTGTAGCTGCCTGCTACTTCATCGCAATAAGCGAGATCTCCACCGCAGCATCCTTTGGAAGTTTTGCTACCTGGTATGCTTCCCGCGCCGGATAGGGTTGGACAAAATACTTTTTATAAAGGTCATTGAGCAGTTCGAAATGTCCAAGGTCCTTTAAAAACACACTTACTTTCACAACATTGCCGAAATCCATGCCTGCATCAGTAAGAATTGCCTGAAGATTTTCGAATACAAGTTTTGCCTGCTCTGCAAAGGTTTCACCCCAGATACCAGTTTCGGGATGAACGCCGAGTTGCCCGGAAATAAAAAGCATTCCGTTGTGGTGAATTGCCTGTGAATAGGGTCCGATCGCCTTTGGTGCATTATCTGATGTTATTGATTTCATGTTTACTCCTTATGTCTTTTATTTTAGATAGAAATGTTTGATAATTTACGTCAATAATTTCGTTGACATACTGGTAAGAAAAAATGCTTTTAGCACTATGGAAATAAGAAAAATTACACCCGAACATAAAGAGAGAGTGTTGCAAATTTCCAAAGATATTTGGGAAGGTGATGATTATATTCCGGAAATATTTGATAAATGGATTGCTGATCCATATGGAGAATTTGTCGGGCTCTTTGATGAAAACACACTTGTTGCCTTTGGTAAAATGACTTATCTTACTCCCACCGATGTATGGCTGGAGGGCTTAAGAAAAGATCAAGGTGTCTCCGTAAAAGGAGTATGTAAGATATTCACAGAATATTATTTAAGTCTTCTTTCACAAAAGCAATATCTCACTTCAGTGCGTTTTGCTACATATTTTAAGAATCATGGATCAATAACGCCAGCAGAAAGAGCAGGATTCCAAAGAGTGCTGACATGCTCCTTGAAAAATCTTGAAATAGATAGCAATGAAAAGACTGAAGTTCATCCGAATATCACTAATGATATCTCTTACATGGAGTTCAAAAACTATATGCTTACCTCATCCTATCTCAAAAAATGCAAGAATTTTTTATCTAAAGGATGGGTGCTATATAATGCGACCGAGCTGTTGCTTGCGGAATTTTATACTAAAAAGCGGTTTGGCGCGTGGGTTGAGGATGGCATCCTAAAAGGGCTTATTCTGTTTTGCAATGTGTATTACTCAAATTCCTTCTGGATAAGTTTTATAGAAGCAGAAAATGATATAGTTCGTGACTCTCTTCTTATGTCTGCCAAGAAAGCTGCACAAGAGAGGCAAAAAAATGTACTCCAACTACTCGTTCCCGAAGATAATGTTCTTATGGATTGGGTTGAGAAAACAGGTTTCGCAAGTTGGGATAAAAACAATGATTTTTTTGTTTTTGGGATGCCGTTAGAGCTACTCAAAATTCGTTGCTCCTGATTTCATATTCAAAATAAGTTAATTTTCATTGACAGCGATTTGTAATTTCGTAAATAAAATCATTATATAAAAAGATGAAAGTAAGGAGATAGTTCCTATGAAAAAACTAGTGCTCTTGGTTAGTTTTTTTTGCTTGATAACTATTACAGTAAATGCAAAAACCTATCTGCGACAGAACTCTTTTTATGCACCTGAAAGCATGACAGGCGAGCAAGCAAAGGTCAAAGCTATCGGGGATATGAAATCACAATTGATAAAAGAATTATTTTCGTATGCGAAATTTACTACTCTCTGGAATACAATAGATAGAAATGATACACTTTCCACCCATAATGTCGAGATGCTCAAACCACTTGTTTCTTTGAATGAGATAATTGAAGAAAGCAGGGAAGACAATGTTTACTATATTAATGCTGAATTTGAAGCCAATGAAGACACAATTATGAACCGGTTGCGGGAAATTTTTTCCGGAGAAACAGCTCAGGAAATAACTGAACAACCAAATAAAGAACCAGCAGAAAAGCTCACAGCTCATCAAACTCAGACCCAGCTTACAAAGAAAGATGTTATACCGGATAAACCCCTGACAGGGACAGCTTACGAAGATTTTGCGAAAGCAATTGAAGCTCAACAACTGAAGCGGTATCAGGAAGCCCTCACCTTTTATGAGAGGTCTCTCGAGAATAATCCCAACAATGCTGAAGCTCATAATAATATGGGAATAATTATGAGTATTCTGGGTGCTCATGAAGCAGCTATCCAGCACTTCAAAGAAGCAAAAAGTATCAACCCTGAACTTCCGCAGGTTTATAATAATCTTGGTAATGCGCATGAGAGTCTTGGACAATTGCATGATGCCATCAAAGACTACGAGATGGCAATAAGTGTTCAAACTAATTACACGGATAGCTATTACAATCTTGCACGTATTTATACTGAAATGAGAGAGTTTGAAAAAGCCGAATCGACTCTCAATAAATTGATCCAACTCGACCCAAATAATGCATATGCATATTATGGAATGGGTAATATGTATGCCAAGAAACGCGATTTTGATAAAGCGATCACCTGGTTTGAAAAAGCTATTAAGCTCAAACCCAATTATGGTGAAGCCCATTACAAGCTGGGTGTGACATATGGTCTAAAAGGAGATATGGACAAAGGCATTAAGCACATTAACTATGCGAATAGTCTTGGTTATGAATATCAGGAAGATATTGTGTTTTCTACAGATAACATTCCTAAAACTACTTCAGATGATTTTGTTATGATCGGCTCGGATACTAAAACCTCTGATGACGGAGTAGAATCAACTATTGTGTACACAATGGAAGAAACACCACCAGTTCAGGAAAGTGTTAAAATTCAAGTGCCGGATCAGGTTGTAATTATTACAGAGGATCCGATACAGCAGCCAATTGTCGAAGAAGAGGAAACAGTTAATACAAAGGAATTGTATAAGAAATTTGAACAGCTCCTTGGAAAAACCAACCAAAATGCGGGTGATATAGAAAATCTTCCTGGAGAAGTAAAACCCACACAGATCCAATCTGAAGGTTTCTCAAATACTCAAAGTGAAGGGTCTTCAAACCAGTTTGATTTTCTCATCAAAGATAAATTTAAGGATGAAAATACAGTTGAATTCACAAATAAAAGGGAAGCGTTAGCTGCACTTTTTAAGGATGGATATACTGAATTCATGAATGGCAATTATGACAAATCTGTCGAAGCTTACACCAGTGCGCTTGATATGGATTCTCAAAATTCAATGGCAATGTACAGTCTGGGTACTGTGTATGCTTTCAAAAAAGACAATGATAAAGCTCTTGACTATTTGCTTCGTTCGATCGATATAAATAAAAATTTTCCCAAAGCTTATGATAATGCGGGTTTTGTGTATTTTCAGCAAGGGAATTATAACAAATCAATACAGTATCTTCTTAAAGCTGTTTCCATAGATTCTACAAAGGTGAATGTGCTTGTCGTTCTTGGAGATGCCTATGATCAGGTTAATAATAAAGAGAAAAAGATCGCATATTATAAAAGAGCTGCACGTTTGGGCGATATCCAGGCACAGGCATTTTTAAAAGAGGAAGGTTTTGACTGGGATTGATTTAGTATCTCAGATTTCTCATTAGGAAGAAATAAGGTGATTGTCTAATTTCCACATTAATTAAAATTTAATAACTAATACCAAATCTCTAATTTCTAATGAAATTTCAAATGACAAATAGAAAAAAAGAGATTCAATTTAGAGGAGAGAACTGCATAATTTGGAGAAGATATTATCAAATTTGCATAAATGAATCTAAAGAATTAAAAATTGGTTGAGAATGATTTCAAAAGCAGTTACATAATTAAAAGATGAAGGAAAAATTGTTTTGACATTTTATTTGTAATTAGTCCCGACAAGTCGGGAGGATTTAGAAATTAATTTATTGAAAAGCTTGATTTGTTATTTTTTACGAGATCGTCATTATTCTCTTTCTTTGAAATAAATTTCTGCTTGGCCAAGTTCTTGAAGGGCATCTTGAATATCCTCAACAATATCCCAATTTTGTAATTTTACTTCGACAACCAATAATTGCTCAATTGGATTGATTGCACGCTGGTCTCCGATCAAAGATAGAGCGTTTACTGCTGCTTGGCGAACTTCCATATCTTTATCAGCGAGTAAGTTGATAAGAGGAACAACTGCTTTTGGCTCTGCTTTTTTCCCGAGAGCTTCAGCCGCATTTTCTCGCACACGCCAGTCAGGATCATTAAGAGATGCGATCAGCGGATCAATTGTTTCAAAGCCCATATTCTGAAGAGCGATCGCTGCATTTTTTCTCACTCCAATGCTTTCGTCGCGGAACATTTGTATGAGTGGAATTATCGCACGTGGATCTTTTAGTTTGCCAAGAGCGGTAATTCCGGCAGTGCGAACTTCTTCATTTGGATCCGATAAAATAGCTATTAATGGGTCAACAGCTCGTGGGTCTTTAATCTCTGCCAACTCCTCAGCTGCTTCAATTTGTATAAATTTATCTACATAGTCAAGGTCTGAGATCAGGTCCTTTACTCTGTCAGGTTTCTTCTTTGCACATGTTGGAAAAACAAGCAAAGATAAGAGTAATATTACTACTAGTAAAACATTCTTTTTTTTATTCATATATCATCAAACCTCGGGAAATCGATCTAAGCTAAATTTCATATAAAACCCTACACTATGAAAAATTCACGTCAAGAAAAGTGTCAAATTTGTCAACAAAAAAATATGTCAACGAATTTTGAAAAAGGGCAGATATGAAAAAGAATTTTTTATATCCGTTGTGCTAATAGCGGTTCTTGTAAGTTATTTCTAATGGAAAAAGGATGATCATAAGGGCATGCATGGACTTCCATGGGGTGTAAATATTTCAGAAGGCTGCGTTTACCTGCAAGAAACTATTCCTATTATTGACGGATTTAATATGTGTATTTCCGATGTGGAATTGATCATTTAAGAAATTCGATTACTTCTCCATCGGGTATTTTTTTTACCTTACGATTATCATTCACATCAAGAACTTTTCCAGCTTTGATCTCACCGGAATCCGAATAACCCCTCACTTCCCAGAAGCCGGGTTCATAATGATCCATAAGCTCTATCTTTACCAGACTTTTTGCTGATTTATATCCCCATAAATAAGGACAGAATATGCGAACTGGTCCGCCATAATCCTCTTCAAGATATACTCCATCAATCTCATATGCAAGGAGAGTTCTTTCTTTCAATGCGATATCGATTGGAATTGATGTATCATAATCATATCCAACTGACCAAAATCGCACAAAAGTGACAGAGGGATTAACTTTGACTTCATGAAGAATATCAGAAAGTCTCACGCCGCCCCAATTGCCGCGAACACTCCAACGTGTCACGCTTGTCAGGCGCGCATCAGCAATAGTTTTCGGCATGGATTGGAGGTCATTCCAGGTTAAGACTCGTGGACTGTCGCATAATCCTGTTACTTCGATTTTCCACTCATCTCTATCTAATTTCCCGGGATGACCTTCTGCCCAGAAAATTGGTGTGTTCAATTGTTTAAGAATACTCATGGTTTGATCTCCTTCAGTTGAATCTGCCGCGAGAACCCGAATGGGTAATAAAATTATCAACGCTATAATCAAATATTTCATACTTGCAACCGTCCCTTCCCAGAGTTATCAATAGTCAGAAGTTCTTCCGGGAATGCTTCGAAATATGTTTGCATTTCAAGATAGGGATTCTCAAACCGTATAACCCACATTTTTAAAATGCTCATAATGGCGCTTAACGGAATTTTACCTGTTCTGTATTTCTCGAGTTCAGAAAGAAAATACTGTTTCTCGTTCGACGAGAGGGATTTCGAAAAATACCCGAAGATATGCTGTGCAACATTTATATTAGTTGATATTCTTGGAAGACGGTAAAAGATTCTCTGTAACGATCCTTCGTATCCTTGTAGCACTTCATTGAATCGAAGCTTTTCATGGTTTGCGGCGATAGCTCCTGCGATTTTCAGCTCTTTTTGATTGTATGCCATGAAAAGATATTTTTTCCTGGAATGGAAATCAGTAAGAGGGCTGATATTATTTTTTTGCTTTATTGTACAGAATTCTGCGTAGATAAAAATCCGTCTAAAAAAATGCTCTCGCAGCCGGAGGTTGGTAAGCCGCCCTTCGTCTTCAATGGATACGTTTGGAAATTTTCGAATAATTTCTTCAGCGAAAATTCCTGTTGCTTTTTTGTGCAACATTGCCACTTTTCCGAGACGTGGATACGCTTTTACATCCTTGATACCGCAGGATGGTGATCTGCTTTTCAAAATAAATCCGTGCATTTCAGGAAATGATGTGAGGAGTTTCTGTGCGTAGATGCGCATTTTATTTGTGAGTTCTTTTTCAGTATTTGATTGCACTAAATGATACTCGCCATCGATAACGATCAGGCGCAGCGAATCTCTTGGTGTTCCCAATCATATCTCTGCTTCAGGACAATGGTGAACGATATTGACATGACCCAGCAATGCTCGGACTACTGGACTACTGACCATAAGACCATTGTAACGGCAAGTATCAAATTCGATGCATCTGCTTATAAAAATTGTGGGTTTCGAGAAACTTCTCATGAGCCGACCTTTTTGGGGAACCATGGGATAAATGCACTTGTACGTTTTTTATATGCTTCAAAGTCTGGATTGCCTTCATATTTTTTCTCAAGCAAAGGAATTCCAGATATTTTTGTTAATAGAAAAGTGATTACTATCGGGCTAACAATACAGTATAAACCGTTCTTAACTGAGAGAGAGAGGAAGAAGATTCCCCACCACATTAAAGATTCCCCAAAATAATTAGGATGCCTGGTGTATTGCCACAATCCCTTATCCATGATCTTGCCTTTATTCTTCGGAGAGGTAATAAAATTTCTTAGCTGGGCATCACCAATGGTTTCAAAAATGAATCCAATCAGCCAGATCACTATACCTATGTAGTCGAAAGGCGTGAGACCGATCTCAAAAGACCTGTTAATGATAATTACTGGATAGACGATGAAGAACATTAAAATTCCCTGTTGCAGGAATACCTCAATAAAACTACGTATAATCCAATTTTTTCCCCATTTCTTTCGCCAGTTTTTATACCTGAAATCCTCAGACTTTCCTTTATTACGTAACAAGATATGAATTGCTAATCGTAAGCCCCATAGAAGGATCAACACGGTGACGATAATGTGTCTGGTTGTATGGAGGGGCTCATAGAAAAATGCAACAAGTGAAGATATTATAAAACCCAATCCCCAGGCGATATCAGCTATTGAGTTGTCTTTTAGTATCAATGCTAAAAAAAACATGATCGTCATATACACCAGAATGGTGAGTGGTATTAAGATAAAAAGATTCATAATGATTCCTTAATTATATGTGAAATAAATATTCACATGGGTTGTTTTTGTCCAAGTGCCGTTTTCTTGATGGGGCAGGATAGAAAGCCCATGAATTTCTTTGACTCTCCTTGTTTCCGTGTCCATCACAAAATAGCTCGGTTTTATAAGGAGTTTAAGGAAGAAGCTTGAAACACCCATTTTTATGACTACAGTACTCGGCTGTTCGTATTTTGAATTATTGATTTTTTTTAAGTAAAATCCAGCTGAGGTAAGCATATCAGGCGCAGGCAGTCTGAACCTAACTGTTTTCCCGGACAAGAGCTGATCCCATTTGCTTACGAGATGTTCAACAAAAATTGGTCCAACAAGGAGTGTGTCACGAAATGAAATACTTTTCGATTTTATTTTTCCTTCATTGTTATATATGATCGAAAGTTGATCATTTTCTAATGTAATTTCACTCGATTCATCAGTAACATAGAAGTCTGCATTATATTTCCAAAGTGTTCCATTTCTTAGCACGGCTTTCTCAACCACTGCTTCAGAGCTGTCCGGCATAAGATAATAGTGGGATAGAATTTTAATATCCCCATTATTTTCATAATCGTTATAGTGATAGTAAAGCAAAAGTGGAGGATCGGTGTCCTGCTTATAGACTTCAGCGATAAAATTTTCTCCTGCAATGAGAATGGCAGGCATGAGAAAAACTATTAAAAGGAGGGGTATTGTTTTTATTTCCATATTTGCGGCATCTTTTTTATTTTCGAAACGTCATATCCAATTTGGTTTAGTTTAAGTAGTATATTCTGATAAACATCATCATCAATTGTTGGCTTTCGCGACATGATCCAAACAAATTTTCTACTTGGCTCCCCGATAACAGTATAGGAATAATTCTTAGCAAGATCAATGATCAGATAGGGGACTTTTATAGGCCAGATAAATTGAACACGCCATTCAGAGTTTGTTTTTGTGTTGTAAATCCATGCCTTTGGTTTAAGGTGCTTCAATTTACCATCTGCATGATTCTTTCTGAACGTATAATCAATTTGAATCTTTTTATTATCTAAACGAGTGTAGGATTCAATTCCGTTGACAGCATTTTTTTCTATAAAATTTGGGATGATGGCAATCACATACCAATCTCCCATAAAACATTCGATGTCCACATACTCTACTGTTTGCATGGGTTTCATATTGTCCTCTTTACAAGCTGATATAAAACAAATAGTTAATAAAAATAATAGTACTAGTTTTTTCATTATTTCTTTTCCTTACGAATATTTCGACAAAGTTTTTCAACACGAAGGAAATCAACTTTTCCGCTTCCCATTGTCGGTATATCTTCGATCACGTAAAATTCTTTTGGAATAGCGATAGACGGAAGTTCTGATTGCATTTCCTTTTTAATTCTTTTAAAATCGACTTCTTTGGTTGTGAGTGCTGCTACAATTTCTGAACCTTTTCTTTCATCGGGAACATCGACGACACAGAAGAGAATGTCATCAGGTAGGTGTTTTTCCAGGACTTCCTCAACTTTCACAAGTGAGATCATCTCACCGCCGATTTTAACGAAACGTTTGAGTCTTCCTTTGTGCCAGAGGAATCCATCTTCATCGATCAAGCCCATGTCTCCTGTTTCATACCAGCCGTTCTTCATTCGAAGTGTTGTCTCTTCCATATCATCATAATATCCCTTCATAACTGAAGGTCCTTTTACTAATATCTCTCCCATTTTACTGGCAGGTAGTTCTTCACCTGTTTCGCAGTGTACGATTTTGACCTGCATATCATTAATTATCTTTCCAACACTTCCGGGTTTATTTTCTTCGGGAGTATTCGAGGATACCACAGGACTTGTCTCAGTTGTTCCATATCCTTCAAGTAAATCAATATTGTGTTTTGTCTTGAAACCTTCCCGCAAATGTTTGTTTACTTTATCTGCCCCAGCGATTAAATAGCGGATCGTTTTAAAATCACCTGGTTCTGACTGCTTAAGGTATCCATAAAAGAAGGTAGGTGTGCCAAAGACAATTGTGGCACCATATTTTTTTATTGAATTTACTATATTTTTGTATTCAAGAGGATTAGCATGAGTGACCATCGAGGAACCAGCAGAGAGTGCGAGCCAGAATAACGTAAATCCAAAGATATGAAATACAGGAAGGTTTTGAAGGAAGACATCTTCGGAAGTTATCTGGAAAATTTTTGGGAATGTCACAAGTTGATGCATGATGTTTGCATGAGAGAGCTGAACAGCTTTTGGCTCCTTTTCACTACCGCTGGTAAAGATAATAACTGCAGTCTCATCATCATTTCCATGATATATTTTCTTCTTTATTGAAGAGATTGGTATTTTTGATAAAAACAATGCTTTCAGCTTCATTGGTAAGGAGATGCTGGATTTTATGTCTTCAAGAAAGATCATTCCATCAACGGGTTTTTGGTCGAGTTTTTCGAGAAGTTTCCTGCTTGTGAGGATCGAACTGAATCCAATCTTATACTGGGCGTAAAGGCAGTTATGCGAAGCAAGTGTTGCATAATTTATCATGACAGGTATTTTATCAGCCATCAACGTTGCAATTATTGCGATGAATGCAGCTGCAGAAGTAGGAATCATAATTCCAATATATTTTTCAGGATATTTTTTTATAATATTCTTAAAGAGTAGACAAGCGATTAATAGTTGATCGTATGTATATTCTTTATTTAATGTTTTATCTATAACAGCAACTTTTTTTCCAGACTCTTTTGCAGTATGAAGAAATTTTTCTTGTAAATGCATAATGAAATTTACTCGTAATTTTCCCAGGGATCAATGAATAATTTGGAAGTATCGAATCCCTTTAGAATAAGCTTTTGAATAATTTGTTGGTACTGATCTTCAGGCATAATTTTTGTTCTACACAGGATCCAGAGTAATTTCTTTTTTGGTTCACTCACCACTGCATACTCGTAGTTTTTTCCTAAATCTATGATCCAATAATTTGCACTGAAAGGCCAGAAAAATTGTACCTTCAGCTTTGCGGTTGATTCCTTATCATAAACCCATGCTTTCCCTTTGATCTTGCTGGTCTTACCGTCAAATTTGAAGCATTTATTTAGAACCTGAATATTACCATCATCTCTCAGAGAATATTCAACCCATGAACGTTCACACTTTTTTTGAAAGCTATTTGGATAACGAGCGATCTCATACCACGTCCCGATGTACTTCTTGATATCAACAAAGGGAACAACCTGTAGAGTGCTTTCTGCATGCAAACTGAGAGGAATTATCATAAATAGACCAATCATGCATTTTGGTATTTTCATTTTTCACCTAAAAAAAATATCATTTTCGTATTTTATCTTGTCAATAAAAATCTTAAATTATGGACAATATTCATTTGTGCGATTACATTCTTAATAGTTCATGAAAAAGAAAATCTTTGTTCAATCACTGTTTATGTGTATAATTATTATATTCCTTTTGGCAGGATATACTTTTGCCGAGATTCTACAGAATGACTTTGTAATCATTACTTATCATGAGCAGGATCATAGGATAGCTGAAGAGATCTTGAACAAGTTTTCCGGGATAGTTACTCAAACAAATAGGGAAGTCGGATTTTATGATATACCTGTCATACAACTTGTACTTACTCATTCCAAAAAAGAATTTGATGAATATATCACACGTGGAAAGTTACCCGAGAGCAGTATTGCGATGGCTATTCCCGCACTCTCAAAAATAATAATAAGAAATCCCAAAACGCTTCCTCCTCACACTGAATTTTATAAAGTACTGACACATGAATATCTTCACATCCTGCTTCATTCTGTAGCACCTAAGGTTTATCTGCCCTTGTGGTTCGAAGAAGGATTTGTGCAATATTATGCAAAACAATGGAATATAAACAGGGAAGTGCAATTTGTTACTGATGCACTCAAAGGAAATGTGCTCGATCTGCAATCCTATTCCTACCATTATCCTGAAGCCAAGACGAAAGTTGGGACTTTTTATCAACAGAGTTATTATACTTTCCGATATCTCCTCAAAAGATTTGATAAGCAGAAATTTTACCAATTTATAGATTATATTCATACAGAAAATGATTTTAATACATCCTTTACCAGAGCATTCGGTATGTCCGTTCAGTCCTTCCTGAAAGTTGCGAAGAAGTCAATTTCATCCCATTCTGTACTTGCAATTCTCTACTCGGGTTTTGGATTATTTTGGATAATAATTCCGATACTTCTTTTTATTGCATACATACGTAAACAGCGGTACAGAAGAAGATTAGAGGAAAAGTGGGAGATGGAGGACTCGGGTCAAATACAGTAGGCGGGGATTAACCTGCTACTATTTCGCAATTTACAGATTTATTAAAAAAAATTTGACAGTCATTTAATTATATCGCTAAGGTCGATAAAGTTTCAACTAAACTAATAAAAGGTAGTATAGCTTTGAAAAATTTCTTAAGAAGAAAGAAGTTAAAAAGACGCAAAAAACTGCTAAGAACAATATATCCATCTACATATTTTTTATATACTCGCACGTTCTTACGTAATAATAACGCAAATAGACATGTTAATATCATTGATAGGTATTCATCTAATACTTTTCGGATGAGTGGGTTTTGTTAATACAAATAAATATTAGGGAGGATAGTACACCTATGAAAAAAGTACTTATTGTTCTCGTAGTTTCGTTATTTATGATTACCTCCTTTGCCTTTGCAGCAGGCACGGGCAATTTGGCAGGTAAGGTAACGAACGAAAAAAACGGCGACCCGATCGCCGATGCAAATGTTTACATAGAAGGAACCGGGTTTGGTATGCTTTCACGTAGCAATGGAACATTTCTTCTGAAGAATATTCCAGAAGGCACATATACTGTTGCAGTGAGTTATCTCGGTTATGAGTTAATGAAAAAGGAAGTTGAGATCAAGGGTGGCTTGACCTCAACCGTGAATTTCACTCTCACCATCAAGGACATTGGAATTCCCGGAATGACCGTGTTTGCAGACAGGGCAGAAGAAACGACCCCTATTGCTTATACTGACATAAGCCATGAAGAGATTGCAATGGATCTTGGTTCTCGCGATCTTCCACTGGTTCTCAAGAGTACTCCCAGTGTGTATTCTACAGATCAGGGTGGTGGTGCAGGCGATGCAGGTTTGTACATTCGTGGTTTTAACCAGAGAAATGTTGCTATTATGATCAATGGTGTCCCTGTTAATGATATGGAAAATGGCTGGGTTTACTGGTCAAACTGGGATGGAGTTGGTGATGCAACATCCTCGATCCAGGTTCAGAGAGGTCTCAGCGCAATCAACCTTGCAGTACCTTCAATCGGTGGTACAATGAACATCATTACTGATCCCACACAAATGACTTCCGGTGCACGTTTCAAACAGGAATATGGCTCTGGCAACTTCAGGAAAATGACCTTTATTGGAAATACCGGTCTTGTTGATGACAAATATGCATTAAGCTTTGCACTTGTTCGCAAGCAGGGTGATGGTGTCGCTGATGCAGCTTGGACTGATGCATACGCATATTATCTTGCCACATCCTATAATCTGAATGACAAAAACAGATTGGAATTCTATGCAGTCGGTGCTCCTCAACAGCATGGACAAAGAAGATATGCACAGAATATTGCTGTATTCGACCATGATTATGCAGCAGATCTTTCCAGTTATGATCCTGCTGCTTTTAGTAAATTCAAAAATAGAGGTTTAAATTTTAACCAGAACTGGTATACCTTAAATTCGTCATATAATGGAGAACAGTGGTGGGATGGTCAACGGCATGAACGCTACTCGTATAGCTTCTTAAATGAGATTGTAAACTACTATCATAAACCACAGATTAACCTGAATTGGTTTAGTCAACTCGCAGAGAAGTTAAACCTCTATTCAACAGTGTATTATTCCGGTGGTGTAGGTGGTGGTAGTGGAACTTTTGGTCAGATATATCATAGAGATGCAAACGGCGCACTTAGTGAAGGAACTCCTTACTATTATGGTCCTTCTCCATGGACCTGGGATTGGGATGCTACTATTTGTACAAACCAAGCAGACTCAGGAACATACCATGTTAATGGTAAAACCTTGACCAAAGATGATCGTGAATCGGTAGGTATTCTTAGAAACAGCGTCAATAAACAATGGACTATAGGCGCTATCGTCAAAGCTGAATACGAAGTAAGTCCGGAGATCAATACCCTTATTGGTGTTGACTTGCGTACTGCCGAGATCGATCATTTCAGAGAAGTAAGAGACCTACTAGGTGGTGCTTACTATTATTGGGATGGAGATGAATTCGATACAGGTGATCATCACAAAGTGCTTGGTGATAGGATCGACTACAACAGCACAAACACTGTTGATTGGATGGGTGGATTTGCCCAAGGTGAATTCAAACAAGGTCCCATAACTGCCTTTGGTTCTGCGGGACTTTCTGCAGTGAAATACACCTTTACCGATCACTTCCATAAAAATACTGCCGGTAAGGAAATAACAACTGAGACCAAGTATATCCCTGGTTACCAGATCAAGGGCGGATTAAGCTATCTCGTAATGCCTGACCTCGGTGTGTTTGGAAATGCCGGTTATGTGTCGAAAGCACCTATCTTTGACGAAGTCATTGATGATAGTGATGGAAAGAAAGCAGACGATCCACAAAATGAAAAATTCATGAGCGGTGAAGCTGGTTTCAGTTGGGTCGGTTTAGACGGACTTCTCAATATCAAAGCTGGCGGTTATTATACCCAATGGAAGGACCAGGTTTACAGAGAATGGGTTGTACTTGATACTGCATCCACAGACGAAGAAGCTGTCTTCATCAGCGGACTTGATTCCTATCATATGGGTGCCGAGTTTGAAGCAAATTTCCGGGCTTCAGATTTTCTCAATTTTCAGCTTAATGCCTCAAAGGGCTTCTGGAAATATACTGATGACGTAAGTGCGGTGATCAAGCATACGACCGGACCTAATGATACTATCAACGTTTATGTTAAAGACCTGAAGGTCGGTGGTCAGCCGCAGACACAGGTCGCTCTTACGGCAAGTGTGTATCCTTTTGACGGAATGGCTGTCAGATTAGTTGGAAAATACTATATGGATTTCTGGAGCAATTGGAACATTCTGGATAGAGACGATCCTACTGATAGAAAACAAAGCTGGAAAGTGCCTAACTACACTACTGTAGATCTTCATATAATGTATCAAATCCCTACAGTGGTAAAAGGTCTCAGAATGAGAGTGTTTGCTCATGTGTTTAATCTTCTCAACGATACCTATATTCAGGACGCAACGGATAATAGTTCTTATAATGCATTCGATAAAGATCATGATGCTGATGATGCAGAAGTCTTCTTTGGAGCTCGACGTAGTATTAACCTTGGTGTTGAAATCGGATTATAATCTTATTGTAATATAATGAAAGACCTTCGGGCTTTGGCTCGAGGGTCTTTTTTTAGTTATCCTAATTCCAATTAACAACTAATAAAAAAAATTTCACCACCCGTCTTCATTTTATTATGCCATGGCAGGCAGAGAACACATAGAACACCGAGTAAGATAGAAAAATATTATATTAAAAAGTTAAACAAATACTTCAAGGGGATAAACACTTATCAATAAAGGTTTTACAGAAATGGATTATAAGTTTTTGGCTAAAAATGAAAAGATATAAGAATTAAGGGACTAATTTATTATCTAAGACAAGTTTAGAAAAAAAGCCACTCCCTGAAAAGGGTAATTTTAAAAATAATTCCTATTTTTTCTCTGCATTCTTTTAATTTTTGTGTCTCTGCGTCTTTGCGTGCTCTTTTATTTTCACGACAAATTGTCGGTAAGTTTCATTTTTTAGTTACTACCCTAAAGTAACGAGTAAAATACCTGAGAAAGAAAGGGCAAGTCCGATAAATCGCCGGAGGGTAAAGCGTTCTTTCAAAAATATTGCAGCAAGGATAAATATAAAGATCACACTCGTCTGGTTGATCGCAGTTGACACACTTGCATAAGCATATTTAATTCCCCCCAGCCAGATGACCATTGCCAGATATGCTCCAAGAATAGTTCCCGGTATAAGATATTTCCATTCAGGAGAGGGTTTGAATGTTCGAAAAATCGTCTTTCTTCTTGGATGAAATACTGCAATAATTGCCATCACTACAGTGCCGGATATAAGCCGTATTTCTGTGCACCATAATACAGATGCATTATCAAGGATAGGTTTTATCATGATCACACTTACTACCATTGTAAGTACAGAAATCACACCAAGAAAAATGCCAAGTGCAAGATGTTTTTTTGGAATATTAGATGAGGAAATGCGTACAGTGGTTACTGCGATCGCGCCGATAATGAGAGCTGCTCCAGCGAACTGGAGTACAGAAAGTCTTTCCCCCAAAAAAATATACGCGAGCCCTATCACAAAGGGATTGAATAGGCAATTAACAATTGACGAAACTCCGGCACCGAGAATATTCAAACTGGAAAAGTAAATAGTGTCCGCAAAAGAAATTCCGATGATACCGCTGGCAATAAGAATGAGATAGTCTTTTGTGGGCATTGCTGGAAATATCTCCTGTCCGAGGATGAGCAAAGTAAGAACAAACAGAATTGATGCAATAGTATTTTTGAAGAAATTAAGTGCAAAGGGCTTGGTTGTTTCACCACTTTTACGGAAAAACATAACTGCCCCAGCCCAGACTATTGCAGTAATTAAGGAGAGAATTTCACCATAATATGGGATATTCATATAAAGATTTAGAACTCATCCTCGCTCTTTGGTGAACGGGTCATAAGAGTGATAACTCCTTCTTGTGGCGAGAGTCCTTCAAATAAAATCTGGTGAATATGATCAGTTATCGGCATTTCCACGTTCATCTCATGAGATAATTGATAAGCTGATTTTGTTGTATTCACTCCTTCTGCGATCATTTCCATGGAAGAGAGGATTTCATCAAGCGAGAAACCTTTTGCAAGCCGATTTCCCACATAGCGGTTTCTGCTATGCAGACTGTCACAGGTCACGATCAGATCTCCAATACCGGATATTCCTGAGAAGGTATGCGGGTTGGCTCCGCAGGCAATTCCGAGACGCGTGATCTCACGTAAACCACGAGTAATAAGTGCAGCTTTCGTATTGTCGCCCATGCACATTCCATCAGAAATACCTGCCCCGATCGCAATGACGTTTTTTAAGGATCCGCCAAGCTCAACTCCGATAATATCTGTGCTTGTATACACCCTGAAATAATTTGTCATGAATAGGTGTTGGATTGATTTTGCATAGGTTTCACTTACAGAAGCCGCAACAATTGTTGCAGGGAGTTTCTTGCTCACCTCTTCAGAATGTGTCGGTCCTGACAATGTAGTAATTTTTTCAAATGGTATGCCTGCTTCATCATGAATTACTTCGGACATACGCAGCATGGTCTCAATTTCAATTCCCTTTGCCACATTCACAATATTTTTTTCATGAAGCTCATCCTTGCTCTGTCTGACGATTTTTCTTACAACATGGGATGGGACTGCAAGTACAATTACATTAGATTTGGCAGCTGCATACAGAAGGTCATTCGTAACTTCCAGATTTTCCGGGAATGGACACCCCTTTAAGAAAAATGGATTTTCTCTTGTTTTTTGCATCTTATATGCCCGTTCTTTTATCCATTCCCATCCAATAACAGAATTACCTTTCTCTGCTAAAAGAATTGCAAGCGTCGTACCCCAACTACCCATTCCAATGACTGAAATTTTTTCCATAATTATCCTTAAAATATTTATAGCACTATTACTTTTATTATCAAAATTATTACAAGTTTTTTAAATATTAGCACTCTGCTAATTTAAGTGCCAAAATTATTTGACAATGCGTATTGTACATATATATTTTTTATTAAAATTGAAGAATTTAATAATAATATGAATTTAAATAAATTTACTTTAAAAGCTCAAGAGGCAATTCAATCAGCGCTGCAACTCGCTGAGCAGTTCGGTCATCAGGAGATTGCCCCGGTTCATGTATTGGCTGTGCTGATAAAACAGCCGGAAGGGATTATTCCTTCAATATTAAATAAATTAGAGGTAAATAAAGACAAGTTTTACAATGCACTCGAAAAAATATTACAGAACAAGCCATCAGTTTCCGGCAGTACTCAGCAGCCCTATTTATCGGCAGAATTGAGCAGAATATTTAACACAGCTCAAAAGGAAGCCGATAGACTGAATGATGATTACCTCAGCACAGAGCATATATTTCTGGCGATGCTGAGAGATAAAAATGAACTGGGTGGTCTGTTCAAACAATTCGGTATCACAGAAAAAGATGTTATGCAGATCCTCAAAGATATTCGTGGAAATCAGCGAATTACCGACCAAAATCCCGAAGCAAAATACCAGGCATTGGAGAAATATTCACGAAATATAACAGATCTGGCCCGAAAAGGAAAACTTGATCCTGTTATTGGTCGTGATGACGAGATACGTTCAGTTATGCAAATACTTTCCAGGCGAAGAAAGAACAATCCTGTGCTCATCGGTGAAGCAGGCGTAGGCAAGACTGCGATAGTGGAAGGTCTTGCACGGCGGGTAGTCGAAAATGATGTCCCGGAAAATCTGAAAGGAAAAGATGTTGTTGAACTTGATATGGGTGCTTTGCTTGCAGGAGCTAAATTTCGAGGTGAGTTTGAAGATAGACTGAAAGCTGTTCTCAAAGAAGTTGAATCAGCACAGGGACAGGTTGTACTTTTTATTGATGAGCTTCATACGGTGGTTGGGGCAGGAGCAGCAGAGGGTGCGATCGATGCATCAAATATGCTCAAACCGGCGTTAGCTCGTGGAGAACTTCATTGTATCGGTGCAACGACGATTAATGAATACAGAAAATATATCGAAAAAGATGCTGCACTGGAGCGCCGTTTTCAGCCGATCATGGTGTATGAACCCGATATAAATGATACGATCTCTATCCTTCGAGGTATAAAAGAAAAATATGAGATCCATCATGGTGTAAGGATAAAAGATTCTGCTATCATTGCTGCTGCAACGCTTTCTGAAAGATACATCGCAGATAGATTTCTACCTGATAAAGCAATCGATCTTATTGATGAAGCATGTGCCCATATCCGTATGCAGATTGACAGTCTTCCCACCGAACTTGATGAAATCGAGCGAAAAATTCGTCAGCTCGAGATTGAAAAACATTCTCTCGGAAAAGAAAAGGATGAGAAATCGATCGCTCGTAAAAAAGAGATCGAATCACGGCTGAAAGAATTACAGGAAAAAGCAAATCATATTCGTACACATTGGACTCGCGAAAAGGAACTTATAAGCGCGATCAGTGAGATCAAAGAGAGAATTGCTCAGACAAAAACCGAGATGGAACGAGCTGAACGAAATGCCGATCTGACAAAAGCGTCTGAGCTTAAATACGGCACTCTAAGCAAACTCAATGAAGAACTTCAGAAGAAAAATAAGGACTTAGAAGACCTTCAGAAAGATCAGAAAATCCTTAAAGAAGAAATTGATGAAAGTGATATTGCAGAGATAGTATCCAAATGGACGCATATCCCGATTTCCAAGATGCTGGAGAGCGAGGCAGCCCGACTTATTGAAATGGAAAAAGATCTGCACAAGCGCGTTGTCGGGCAGGATGAAGCCATTGTGGCAATCTCGAATGCGATTCGACGAAACCGCGCAGGTATCAGCCCGGAAGGTCGTCCTATTGGAACTTTTATGTTTCTTGGTCCTACAGGCGTGGGAAAAACAGAACTTGCAAAAACGCTCTCTCAGATTTTATTTGATACAGAAAAGGCAATGATACGGCTCGATATGTCCGAATATATGGAACGCCATACAGTATCAAAACTTTTAGGTGCTCCTCCCGGGTATGTGGGTTACGAAGAAGGCGGACAGCTTACTGAGGCAGTTAGAAGGCGTCCTTACTGTGTAATCCTCTTTGATGAGATCGAGAAAGCACACCCGGATGTGTTCAACATTCTTTTGCAGATCATGGAAGATGGACGTCTTACCGATGGACAGGGACGCACTGTCGATTTCACAAATACTGTGATTATCATGACATCTAATATTGCGTCACAGGAAATCTTTGCTACTGACTCAAAAGAAGAAATTTCCCGGTCTGTTATAATGAAAGCGCTGCAAGCAAACTTCAGACCGGAATTTCTCAATAGGTTGGATGAGATAATCATTTTCCACAAACTTTCTCACGAAGACATGAAAGAGATCATGGAGATACAGCTTGATGATCTGAAGAAACGAATGGCTTCGAGAGGATTTGAGATAGAGTTTTCCAAAAAAGCAAAAGAATTTATTCTGCAGCACGGTTATGATCCACAATATGGTGCACGACCGCTCAAGAGAATTATTCAAAAAGAAATTGAAAATAAAGTTGCCTTAGAGCTTCTGAAAGATTATAATATTGAAGAGGGTACAACCTCCGAAAAGCATAAAAAGCTTTTTGTTGACATGAAAGACAGCGAAATTGCCATAAAGCGAAAATAAATTAATGAATACAAAAAATAAAGACAGGAGGCAAAATGGCTAAACAATTGGAATTTGGACATCAAGCTAGAGAGAATCTTAAGCGTGGTGTGGACTTACTTGCAAACGCAGTAATAATAACTCTCGGACCGCGTGGTAGAAATGTTGTTCTCGATAAGAGCTTTGGTTCACCCACCATCACTAATGACGGAGTGACCATTGCAAAAGAAATCGAACTCGAAGATAAGTATGAGAACATGGGTGCACAGATGGTCAAAGAGGTGGCTACAAAAACTCATGAAGTTGCAGGTGACGGTACAACTACAGCAACACTGTTAGCTCAAGCAATTATTCATGAAGGTTTCAAACACGTGACTGCAGGTGTGAATCCTATGTTCATGAAGCGTGGACTTTCCAAAGCTTCTGAAATCATAGTCGATGAAATTGCTAAAATGAGTAAACCGATCAAAACCTCAGAGGAGATCGAGCAGATCGCGACAATTTCTGCAAATAATGATCCGGAAATTGGAGAGCTTATAGCTCAAGCGATGGAACTGGTTGGAAATGAGGGTGTTATCAATGTTGAAGAATCCAAAACTATGAAGACCTACCTTGAGCAAGTGGAAGGTATGCAGTTCGATAGAGGATATCTTTCCCCTTATTTTGTGACCGATACTGATAAAATGGTCGCAGAACTGGAAAATGCATATCTCCTTCTTCTTGATAAAAAAGTTTCTGTTATGAAAGACCTTCTTCCCATTCTTCAGGAAGTTTCACAGGCAGGAAAACCTCTCTTGATCATCGCTGAAGATATTGAAGGTGAAGCGCTTGCAACTTTGGTTGTGAACAAACTTCGCGGCACAATAAATGTCTGCGCTGTCAAAGCTCCCGGTTTTGGTGATCGCAGAAAAGAGATGTTGCAGGATGTCGCAATCCTTACTGGTGGAACAGTAATCTCCGAAGAGGTCGGACTTAAACTTGAGAATACTAAACTTCACGATCTTGGAATTGCAAAGAAGATCATTATTGATAAGGAAAACACGACAATTCGTGAGGGAAAAGGTGCAGAAAAAGACCTTCAAGGTCGTATCAAACAGATCAAACAGCAAATAGAAAGCACTACTTCTGATTATGACAAAGAAAAACTTCAGGAGCGTCTGGCAAAACTTTCCGGTGGAGTTGCTGTGCTGAATATCGGCGCTGCTACAGAAACCGAGATGAAAGAAAAGAAACATCGTGTCGATGATGCACTTCAAGCAACTCGTGCTGCTGTCGAAGAAGGCATTGTTATCGGTGGTGGATGTGCATTGCTTCACTCTGCTAAAGCAATTGATAAGCTTAAACTCGAAGCTGAAGAAAAGATCGGTGCAGAAATTCTGAAGAAAGCACTCGAAAAACCTGCATACCAGATCGCAAAGAATGCCGGATTCGCCGGTGATGTGGTCGTTGAAAAGCTTCATAATGAAAAAGATTCAAAGATTGGCTTCAATGCAGCAACATGCGTATATTCCGATCTTATGGCTGATGGCGTGATCGATCCTGCTAAGGTGACACGTTCCGCAGTTCAGAATGCGTGCAGTATCGCCGGATTGTTCTTAACAACAGAATGTATTGTTGCAGATCTTCCGGGAAAGGAAGGTAATGTACCAGCTATGCCTCCAGGCGGTGGTATGGGTGGTATGGGCGGAATGTATTAATTCTGACTTATCCTAAAATATTCATAAAAGCATCCATGTTTCGGCATGGGTGCTTTTTTTTATTCCCCACTCAGATAAATAGAGTTTAATTTGACAAAATTTTTTTAACAAAATTTTAGTTGGCTATAAACAAAAAGGAGTTTACAAAAATGAAAAGATTATTTTTTGTAAGTTTAATTTTTCTCTTAATTCCACTTGCTCTTCTTGCTGAAAGGGAATGGACAATTGTTGCAACTTATCCTATCCCAGAAGGTGCTTCTGGACTTGCCTATGACGGGACATATCTTTACTGTGGAATCTATGGAGCAGACGGCGATGAAGTCTACCAGATTGACCCAAGTAATGGAAACTATTCACTCTTGTTTACAGGACCCCAAGAAGATGCTTTTGGTCTCTCCTATGATGGCTCATATCTCTGGACAACTGACCATCCTGGAAGTAGTTCAATTCCAGCTGTTGCTATGCAACTTGATATGAGCGGTAACTTAATTTCACAATTTAATCTTCCAGTACATTATATGTCCGGCATTGCTTATGATAGTGGTGATTTCTGGGTTGCTGCTTATCATGATCCAGATGGTCAAATATACAAAGTTGATAATCTTGGAAATATATTAACACAATTTGCAGCTCCAGATAACCAACCCTGGGATTTTTGTATGGAGAATGGTAATCTCTGGATGGTAGACTACTGGGGAGATGCCCTCTATAAAATAGATGTAAATGGAACTCTTTTAGAAACACACCCTTCAGAACATTCTGATCCTGCTGGCGTAGTCTATGACGGTCAGTATCTCTGGTACTGTGATAATGGTTCCGGATACGATCAGGATTGGCTCTATAAAGTCGACCTTGGTGGTGCTGGTACTCCTGTGATCAATATTCCTAATACTAATTATCCTTTTGGAACAGTAACTGTCGGTGATTCTGCTTCGTGGAATTGTTATGTTTACAATGCAGGCACCGGGAATCTAGAGGTGACAGATATTACAATTACAGGCACAAATGCATCTGATGTATCATATGATTTGGCTCTTCCCGTAACGATCCTTCCTGGTGATAATGTAGTTATTCCTTTTACATATTTACCTGCTGAAGCCGGTTCATTGAATTGTATTGCCACAGTTTTTTCAAACGACCCCCTTTCACCTGAAGTGGATATTACTATGACTGGAGATGCAGTTAATGCCGGGCCGAGTATCCATGTCATGAATGACACTCACAACTATGGCACATTAAGAGCAAATTCTTCTAGCCGATGGTATATCGAAATAGAAAATATTGGAGATGCCTTGCTTTCTATAAGCGATATTTATACAAGTAACCCCGCTCATTTCTGGGTTGATGAATCCGCCACTTTTCCTATTAATCTTTATCCACTCCAAACAACCGAGATCGGTGTGTGGTTCTCACCTGCAGCAGGAATAAATTACTCCGAAATTGTATATATTGACAGCAATGATCCTGCTCAACCAACCTCACAAGTATCTGTTGCAGGCGAAGGAAATAATATCGATTATCCGATTGGAGATCAGCTCTGGTATTACTCTATATCCACAAGTTGGGATAACAGTCCCAAAGCTATTGATTATATTTCTGATATTAATGGAGATGGAGTTGATGATGTTATCGTTTGCTCGGAAGATAATTATGTTCGTTGTTTTAATGGAAATTCATCAGGGCTTGCTGATGTTCTCTGGGATTTTGAAATTTACTCAGGCTATGTCTTTTCTCACAGAGGTCTGGATATTATTGAAGATATCAATGGAGATGGTTATCAGGATGTGATTGTTGGAACTGCCGGTGCTGACCGCAGTATCAGAGCAATTTCAGGAAAAGATGGCACAAGTATCTGGATTCATGATACACACGAATATGGTGATGGTGGCTGGGTTTACCAGGTGAATTGCAAATTTGACTATAATGGTGATGGATATATTGATGTTTTAGCTGCAACAGGTGATGATGCAGTTGATATTGGTCCAAAAAGAGTATATTGTCTAGATGGCTTAACAGGATTATCAATTTGGGAACGTCCTTTAGGAGGACCCGTTTTCTCCGTAATAGGTATTGAAGATTACACTGGTGACGGACAACCTGATGTGTTAGCTGGTGCTTCGAATGAAGATGAATCCATTGGCTATGCTTATGGTATTAATGGAGCAACAGGTGGTACAAATTGGACATATACAACAACCGCTACTTCAGTTTGGGCTTTGGAACAAGTAGATGATGTCAACAGTGATGGAGTTAGTGATGTAATTATTGGTGATTTCAGCGGGCATTATTATATCCTTGATGCAACAAATGGAGCACAGATATATGGCGGTAGTGTCGGTTCAGCAATCATGCTTCAATTAATTAAATTAGATGATGTAAATGGAGATGGCTATTCTGATATTGCTGTTGCGCACAGTACTAATAGCAATATACAAGTAATTAATGGATATACCGGTAGTATAATATGGTACCATTCTGTTGCTGATCAGCCATGGAATGCATCAAGAATTGGAGATGTAAGCGGAGATGGAATTAATGATTTGGTTGTTGGAACTCTTTACTCAAACAATTATGCTTATTTTCTTAATGGAGTAGATGGATCCGAATTGCATTCTACTAATTTTGGAACACCCGTAGATGCAATAGCTTCGATCCCAGATATCGTGGGAGACGGAAGTATGGAAATGGTCGTTGGCGGTCGTAATGGTAGCCTTAAATGTTACTCAGGTGGTTTGAATTCTGTTGTTTCAGTCGATGATGAGCCAAATATCTCTAATTCGATCTTTACTCAGAATATTCCAAATCCTTTTTCACAAAAAACTACAATTCAATTTTCAAGACCAGCGGGATGTATTTCAAATACTACAATAAAAGTTTATAATGTGATCGGGCAGCTTGTTGCAGAAACTCAACTCGACCCGATGCAGAATTCCTTTACCTGGGATGGAACTGACTTCCTTGGCAATGCAGTAAGTTCCGGGGTATACTTCTATAAAGTTCAGAGCGGAACATACAATGTGACCAGCAAAATGATATACATGAAGTAATTACGATAATTATACAAACTAAAAAAGCCACGTGATGAGCGTGGCTTTTTTAGATTCAATTCAAACTGGGAATGTATCATTCTTATGAAATAAAATAAAAGGTAGCATCTGTTTTTCTTGACAATACTTAATGGGTAGGTAATTAAACAGATATGTTGAAATATATATATAAAGGAGCATCATGAAAAAATATCTATTTTTTATAATAATCGTAGTAATTACTATTTCATTTTTCTCAAGTTGTGATATCACCGATACAGGAAATTCACACTCTGACATGGATGATCTTGTGGCAGATCCTGAATTCCAGTTTAATACAACTAATAAAGTTTTAGTTATTTTAAATTCGGTCGATTTACAGAATATTCCCGTTCCAAATGCAACTTTCAGCATTTATAAAGACGACCTTTCGGATTCCACTTTAGCAGGGAATTTTCGAAAGATACTTACTGCTTCAACGAACGAAAATGGTATTTATGAAGCAACCATCTCCTTACCAACCTATTTAGATTCCATCTGGATTCAATCTGGAGTAGGGTTTGTGAGAAGTTTCCCAGTTGAGGTAATCGGAAATGGGGAAGCAGAAGTGAATGGAGTTTTTCCGTATTATCATTACAATCCTAAATCCTCTCCGGGAAATAGAAATAATCTCGATGACTTCCCGTTTATGACTATGTGGTTTGTAAAGCATCATGATGAACAACTGCATTACTATTATCTTGCCGGAGATAACCAGGGAGAATATAATGAAGGTCATATAAACCTCACCTCCAAACCTAGTGATATGGATGTTAAAGCATTTACAATAGGCGATGACGGTGTTATGTATTTTTATAACCTGAAGGATAAATACTTATATAAAATTCTTCCTAGCCAAATTGACCAAGATCCTCTTACTGATGTGGACGCTATACCAATCGGAATGATGGATGGCCTTCAAACCGGTGATCCCGAATTGAATTCGTTAGAGATGATCGATGGATTTCTATATGGATTTGGGAAAAAAAATAAAACATTATACAAAATTGATATTACAGATGCAAGTTATAGTGCTGCTTTTACAATTTCTTTTCCATCAAAACCCGGAGATGATCCAGAAATAACTGGATTAACTTGTATATCGGATGTTGTATATTTTGTCTGCAAACAAGGAGTAAATCCATCTCGTAGGGGTTATGAGGGCCAAGTATGGAGACTCGACATGACTTCTCATGCGATAACACATATTATTACTACTGGTGAAAAAGACATAGAATCTTTAGCCGGACATCCAAATGGAATTTTGTATTTAGCTTCCCACAAAGAAAAGTGGTTTGTCGTTGATCCCACAATTCCAAATTGCTCATTTCTCCGTCTGCCTTCTCCTATTATTGATATAAAGGATTGGGATTTTTATTATCAAGGTGAAATACCGGGACCAATAGATACAGATGGAGATGGGGTTCCGGATGTAGATGATGCCTACCCGTATGATCCTGACAGAGCGTTCCAAAGTTTCACTCCTTCGGCAACTGAATTCTCAACTTTACTATATGAAGACCTGTGGCCATATACAGGTGACTATGATATGAATGACCTTGTCCTGAATTACCAAATTTGCGAAATAACTAATGCAGATGATGAAATTGTAGAAGACAGTATAAATTTTAATTTAAGAGCATCCGGTGCTGGTTATACTTTGGGGTTTGCAATCAAATTCCCGGACAATTACGACTTGGGTGATCCTGATGATCCCACATTTAATTTAGCAACTGTGGAAAATAATGATAATGTAGTGAGATTTTTCAATAATCAACGTACGATTTTTGGTGTTTCTGGCTCTGACTGGATAAATACTACCGATGAAGGAATGATCGTTCCGACAGTCCAATGGGAAGTTACAATCCCAATAAGTGAATCAAAGGATTTGCAGAGACAAACGGATCCATGGAATTTCCCTCCCTACAATCCATTTATTTTTGTAAATAACACAAGATCTCATGAAATTCACTTGGCAGATTATCCACCTACCTCGGAAATGAATACACTGCTATTTGATACAGGAGATGATGCTTCAGTTCCAGCAACTGGATTCTATTTCAGAACAGGTAATAATCTTCCCTGGGTGGTAAATGTTACAGAAGCGACAGTGTATCCGCTGGAAACGTATCAGATTACTTGGGCGTTTCTACATTTTGCTGATTGGGTACATGATGAAGGTTATGGTTATGATGACTGGTATTCAAATACAAGCCCAGGTTATCGGGATAATAATTATATTTATTTCCCACCTAAACACTAATCCATATTTCAAACTTATATACAAAAAGCTTATCCCTTATCGGATAGGCTTTTTTTCTTTCAAGTTAATTTTATATTCGATTTCCTGATTTCTTTCAAATAATGTATAAGCATACTGTAAAAAATGTTTGATTAAAAATATGTTAGAAATCCCAAGAAAATACATTAACCGATTCATCAGTTTCTAACTTTTTTAAATAAAATTTTTAGAATGGATTTATGTGCTATTTTGCAGGAACTTGATAGATAAGATCTTCATTTTGATATCCCGGAAGGTCAAGGTACCAGTCCTGCTTTTGGGTTCCATCGCTTTGTACCCATTCAACGAAGTAATTAAAAGCATCTGAAATCTGTGTCATCTCAATAGCATAATCACAGCTTTCTGCGATAAGGATAGCCCATGGGAGATAATTTGCAGTTCGGAAATAGATACCTGAACTCGGGTCTGTTGCATCATCCCCAGTATCCAGAAGGGCGGTATTCATCTCGTAAGTATAGGGATAATCAGGAAGATGTATCTCGTGGCTTCGGACTCCGTTCGCAAGTAGGAATGGATTAAAAGGAGCTAGATACCAAGGTGGAAGAACAACCTTTGCTTTTGATGTTTCGGTCATTGAGAGCTTTACTGACCATGTGACAGTTGGAATGAATGGATAGGTTGGATAGGTATTTATCCAGTCGTCACCGCTTACTTCAAATACCTGACGATGATTTTGAAAGAAAATAACAGTTCTGTTATCGGCTTCAATTTCTGCCATATTAAGGCCATCAGCAGCTATGTCAGTCACCTCCCAGTAGGATGGATACTGAATTGCAAAACCATTGTTTAAGAAACCTGCACCTGCTGCTCGAAGATAGAAATTATTGATTACATCGACAATTTCATGATCAGCATTAGTTACTTCAATGACATTATAATCCATGACGAGGTCATTCATATCATAATCACCTTTATTGGGCCAAAGATCTTCCCACATAAAAGTGCCATACTGACCTTCGGCTGGAGTATATCGGTTGAATGCTCTGTCAGGATCGTCGGGATAATCATCCCAATCATCAGTTACACCATCTCCATCACTGTCATTGCAAGTACCCGTATAATCAACATCAAGAGTTACTTCTCCAATAATTTGAGCTGCTTTAGCCCGAATTGTAATCTCAGTCATTGCTTCTGCATCATCAGTTGGTATAATGTAACGGAATACATCACACTGTCCGTTCTTTACACCTTCACCAATAGTCTCGAATTTGATGCTGTAATAGGGATTATTCGTTGGGTTTTCCACATTATAACTATTCTCATCACCTTGATAAGTAGAACCATTTGTAGGTTGAGAGGGAATGACTCCCGGAGGTAAGCTTATTGCAACATTACTTAATCCCCTGTTGTTGTTGTTACACACCCTGACTGTAATTGTAGTGGTGCCATTACAGTTGTCTTCCATATTCTCAAGAGTGAAAACATATCCATCATTGCTGGCAGTCTGAGGATCAAACTTGAGACCTTTTATTTCTGGATATACAGGAGCAATGCATACAAATGTATCGAGGATCGAACCTTCGGTTGAGTTCGCGATATTGACCCAGAGTTTCTGGACGATCGTTCCGGATTTCAGGAAAATTGATCCATAATATGTTGGTAGTGAAAGGGTCTTTATAAATTGAGCATTCTCGTCAGTTCTGATAGAAATAACCCTTTTTGTACCTCCATTTGCCGGATCGTCTTTCCATATTTCAAAATGTCCATAAGGATAGAAGAATCCGTATTTATCGATGGAAGTTATGTTCAGTTCTACAGAACGGGTTGTATTAAATTGAAATTCAGGATCAGCAACAAGGTTATCCATATTTTTAGAATTATCCTTGCTTGAATTGAATAAATTGCATCCTGCTAATGCAAACAGTAACATTAAAACTAAAAAACCTAATACAAAGTACTTTTTCATGGGTACCTCCAATTAATGGAATAAATTAAAATATAATGAAGAATGTCAATTTTTGCAAAAATTTATTTTATCGTATAATTTGTTTTACCCAAATTGACATAAAACATAATGTTCTTATGAATTTTATTGTAGCTTTTATTATAAAACTTTACAAGTAATCTCGTGCCACGAAATTATATTTAATAAAATTAAATTTTCAGGGAGATAAAATAATAATGAAGAAGCAAATGATATTCACTTTTATTTTGATAATTTTACTAAGTATTTGTTCTTCTGTTTTTGGGAACAACATTCTATACAAGACCCTCTCCAATGGCATGCAGATCGCTGTGAAAGAGAATCATAATAATAATTCGATTGGTTTCTATTGTTTTGTAAAAACCGGCTCTGTTAATGAGGGGGAATATCTGGGAGCAGGTATTTCTCATTATCTGGAACATGTAGTTGCTGGCGGCTCAACCACCTTTCATACTGAAGCTGAATATGAAGCAATGGCACAGGAGATGGGGGCACTCGTTAATGCATATACAACAACTGATGCTACTGCTTTTCACATTACTGTTGATAAACAATATGCAGATAAAGCGTTGGAAATATTGTTCCAGCAGATGCATGCTTGCGCCTTTGATTCGACAGAAGTTGCCCGTGAAAAGCAGGTCATCCTCAAGGAGATCGTGATGCGCTCAACACCACCTCGATCAAAAGTATATCAAAAAAACAATGAGCTTATCTTTCCAACTTCAAATAGAAAATATCCGGTCATTGGTTATACGGAATTATATAAAACTATTACCAGAGACGAGCTTGCAGATTATTATCATAAAAGATATGTACCCAACAATATGATATTTGTTGTGGCTGGTGATTTGAATGCAGAGGAAATGCTTACAAAAGTAGAGGAAACCTTTAATGAACTTGAAAGGGGACAGCTTGATCCGGTCTATCTTCCCCCTCAGAATCAACGGAGTGGAACTGTCGAATATATGGAAGAGTTCCAGATACAACAACCCACAGTTATAATTACAAAGATACTTCCTGCCGCAGATTTTGAGCAGTATCCCAAATTGATAGCAGCACTCGATATTTTATTTTGGAAAAGGCAATCTCCTATTAAATATAAACTAGTCGAAGAGCTTCAATTGGTGAACTACATATATGCCTATACGAATGTTTCAATGCAGATGCCCGAGGGATCGATCACTATTGCTTTTGAAGCAAAAGATCCTTCCAAGGTGAAAGAAATCGTCTCTATCATTGATGAGGAGATCGATTGGTATAGCAACGTGGGGATCGAAGATAAAGATATTAAAAATCTTATTTCAAAATATAAGGCAAATCAGCTTTTGAGTACCCCGGGAGTTGATGAAGATTGCAATAGTATCGGATGGAATCTTATGATGTTCGGTATACCGGATTCTGATGAGCTCTTTATCAATGCATTTGAGCAGATCACTGCGAAGGATGTTATGAACTGCATCAAAGAATATCTCGTTCCCAAAAATCGTGTCATCTTCTATGCACTACCTAAGGGTACTAAAGAAATGCTCGAGCAGAAAGATGAACTCCTGGCTGAAAAAATACAGCCGCAAAAGATTCAAATTTCTAAAAATCTTACTCTAATCTATAAAAAGAATACTGAAAAACCGATAATCAGCGGAGTGTTGTACCTTCCCATCAGTGAGGATTATGAGACTGTAGAAACTGTTGGCACTATCTCTTTTATGGCAAACCTTATGCTCAAGGGCTCAAAAAAATTTGATTCGCTCGATCTTACAGAGTGGAAGGAAGATCATGCAATTGATCTGGATATTTCGATGAGCAATGATGGAACATATCTCGATTTTAAATGCCTGAAAGACGATTTTCCAAGACTTCAGGAGATCATTATTGATGCCTTTAACAATCCGAGCTTTCCCATACAGGAGATCATACTCGCAAAGGAACGTGCAAACGCGCGATACCAGCGATCTCTGAGTAATGCTTCATCTATTCATAATGAATTCCGCAGTGAAAAACTCTATTCCGGACAGCCGGCTGGTGTTTCAGATTTAAAAAAACTTGAGATCATTAAGGTTCTTGATCAGCAGGATATAGAGAACATTCATGACAATTATTTCAAAGCATCAAAAGCAATCGTGACATTCTTTGGCGATCTTACTATTAGTGAAGCAGAAGCATATGCAAATGAATTTTACAACCATCTTCCAAAAGGAGAGATCTCGGGGACAGAATCTCCTCTGATTGTTCCCGACATTGAAGATACATTTGTGCAAGAGTATGATTTTGAACCAGTAAATATTGATCTCAACTGTGTTGCTCCACCGCGAGATAATGACAATATCGATCACTGGACGATGAAGGTGATCATGGCAATATTGAATGGCTCACGCGGTAGGATTCATAAAGCGGTGCGCGGTACTAACGATCTTGCTTACTATGGATACGCACGATATAACAGTGGGGAAGGTTATGGTTTCTTCCGTCTCACAAGCCAGACTTCGGTTGATAAAAAAGATGAATTGGTCGCAGTTTTGCAAGATCAGATCAATAAACTTAAGAATGAACCCGTAACTCAAAACGAGATCCAATCTTCAATTGATGATTATTCTAAAATGGTCATTACGAGTATAGACGATAATCAGTTGCCCTATTATATGACACAATGTGAAGCAATTGGACTTGGTTATAATTATCTCGAAAAGATGAAATCCTATTTTGATAAAGTCACTCCCGAAGATATACAAAGAGTAGCAAATGAATATTTTACGAAAGTAGCAATTTTTATTTCCGAACCAAATGCAGAAGTTGAGCTTATGGTGCAGTAATATGATCGACTGATGCAATTCCATTAAATTTAATAATATAATAAGTCATAACTAAACAGGTAAGAACACAAGATACTATGAAGTACAAGAATACTTTCATTTTGGCTGTTGTTATTGTAATAGTAACCATTCTCGGTATAATTATCTTACTCCATTTTTCACCCAAAGTGTATTCTATTAAACCGTGTAGTAATGAAAGACAACATTGGAAAATCGCATATTATGAAGGGGGGTCTTTTATTGATTATAGTCTCAGTCTTAGAGGATTGGCCAAGGGATTGACTGATCTCGGATGGATAGAGCCGATCATTATTCCTGATTTTTCCGACAAGGACGACGCACAGCTCATCTGGGAATTCCTTGCTAATAATTGCAAAAGTAACTTTATAACCTTTTCGGAAAACGCATTCTGGACGGCAAACTGGAAGGATTCAACTCGTGTAATTAACCGAAGAAATGCAATAGAATATCTGAACAAAAATACAATTGATCTTGCGCTTGCATTAGGAGCATGGGCAGGACAGGATCTGGTGAATAATGAGCATACAACTGCTACAATGGTGATTACTTCCGGTGGTCCTTTACGTGCAGGTATTATTAAATCAGCTGATGATTCTGGATGTGAACATATTTTTGTAGAATGTGATCCAAATAGTTATAAGAAGCAGATTGAGCTCTTTCATGATATTATAGGATTTGAGCGTCTTGGAGTTATGTTTGAGGATTCTGAAGATGGAAGGATCTATGCGCATTATGCAGAATTGGAAAAAGTGTCCCAAAAGAGAGATTTCAAACTTATTGTCTGCCATGCTGATGAAGGTGATACAAAGCTGGAATCCTTTGAGAATGCAAAAAGAAGCTATCAGGTACTCGCACCAATTGTTGATGCTATGTGGGTCGGTATCCATCAGGGAGAATCAGTAGAATTTTTACCAGAGCTGCTCAAGCCAATGTACGATTTCAATGTTCCCACCTGGGGTGTCCTCGGTGAGCCTGCTGTTGAAAAGGGCGTTTTACTCGGTATTACACATCAGAACTTCGATGAGATCGGAAGATGGTATGCAGAAAACATAGCTAAGATTTTCAATGGAGCAAAACCGCGAGAACTCTCTCAAATTTTTAAGGAAAAAAATCATATTCTTATAAATACAGAAACGGCAAGAAGAATCGAATATGAAATTCCTGAAACACTCCTGGAAATTGCTGATAAAATATATGAAAAAAATCAATCATAATTTGTCTTTACTTTTCTCACTTGTAACTTTATTTTATAAGAATAAAAAACGAGAATGAATTGATTGACAAAATATTCGAGCCATTTTTATTTCCGAGACAAAGTTTAGTCGGAACAGGTTTAGGTCTTTATATGTCAAAAATGCTTGTTGAGAAAAACATGAAAAATTCACTTACCATGCAGAATACTTGGAAAGGAGCAGTGTTTACCGTTGAAAGCAAAACTAACTAAAAAAACTCTTAATAATATCCTGCCAATATCGGTCATGTATGTTGAGGATGAAGTACTCATAGCTCGCTCGGTCGTTACAATGTTAGAAAGCAAGATCAAAGATGTATATGTTGCACTGAATGGAGAAGCCGGATTAGAAATATTCAAGAAACATAGACCTCAAATCGTTGTGACAGATATAAAAATGCCCGTCATGGATGGGTTGGAGATGATCGAGAAGATCAAGGGAATTGAACATGCTACAAAATTCATCGTTGTGTCTGCTTATGGAGAAACGAACTATTTTATCCGGGCAATTGAACTATCTGTGCATGGTTTTATTCTCAAACCGGTTGATCTGAACCAGCTTATGGAAATAATTATGGAGCTGAGTAATAGTCTTATACTTCAACAGAAAATACAAAGTAAGGAAGAAGAAAGAAAGAAAGCTGAAAGTGCCCGTCTTACCTTAGAGAAGCAGTACGCTGAGCTTCATGAAAATATGCGCGATGGCTCTGTACGTGCAGACCTGGACGGGAAAATACAGAATTTTAATATTGCATTTCAAAAGATGTTAGGCTATTCCGAAGAGGAGCTGTACGGTAAAACTACCCGTGGTATTACACCTAAAAAATGGCATAGCTTTGAGACTGATACTGTTGAAACCCAAGTTAAAACCAACGGATATTCAGAACTTTATGAGAAGGAATATATACATCGTGACGGCAGAATAATTCCAATTGAATGCCGAACCTATCTTCAGAAAGATGAAAACGATGAAATGGTGGGCTACTGGGGTATTGTGCGGGATATTACAAGCAGAAAGCAATCAGAAGAGGCGCTCAAAGAAAGCGAAGAACAATACCGCGATCTATTTGAAAATGCAAACGATCTGATATGGCTATCTGATCTTGACGGGAAATATATTATGGTGAATAGATTGTTCGAGGATCTGCTTGGATATTCCAAAGAAGAGCTTGATGGAAAACAGTCCATATTTGCAGTAGCAAAAGAAGACAGGGAAAAATCAATTGAGTTCTATCAACGTACGGTAAACGGGGAGTCGAATGAATTTATAGCAAACGTTGTCCGTAAAGATGGAAAGAGACGTGTCTTCTGGTTAAAATTACGTCCTATTTATGAAAATGGTAAAGTAAAATTTGTACAGGGAATGGGACGAGATATGACGCTGCGAAAGCAGGCAGAAGAAGCGCTCAGTGAGCAGAAGGCATATTTCGAGCATCTTTTTGAAAGTTCTCCTGAGGCAGTTGTGGTTGCTTCGGTTGATGGAAAAATATTACAGATCAACCGCGCATTCTCAGAAATGTTCGGTTACTCTGAGGAAGAAGCAATTGGAAAATTGATGGATGAGCTCGTTTCTACTGATGAAATTTTAAAGGAAGCTACTAAATATACGAAGCAGGTTGCTGCTGGCAAAGATATACGGCTTGAATCAAAACGTAAAACCAAAAGCGGTAAATTGCTGGATGTATCGATTCTCGGCACACCCGTTATAATAGAAGGACAGCAGGTTGCTGTTTATGGAATCTATCGAGACATTACTAAGAGAAAACAGTCCGAAGATGAGTTGAAAGCAAGTTATCAGAGACTGCAGAAACTTATCCAAGATACGGTTAACGTGCTTGCCAATGTTGTCGAGTTGCGAGATCCGTACACAGCAGGGCATCAGCATAATGTGGCTCAACTAGGGATTGCAATTGCAAAAGAAATGGATTGTTCTAACGATATGATCGAAGGAATTCGCATAGGCGGCACTATACATGATATTGGTAAAATCAAGGTGCCGATCAGGATATTAAATAAGTCGGAAATGCTTACAGATAATGAATGGGAGCAGATTAAAAATCATCCAGCTGTAGGTTATGAATTGCTAAAGGATCTCGATTTCCCATGGCAGGTAGCAAAAATGGTTCATCAGCATCATGAGCGCTTTGACGGCTCGGGTTATCCAAATGGTCTGAAAAATGATGAAATCTTAATGGAAGCACGTATCCTTGCAGTAGCGGATGTTATAGAAGCAATGGCAAATGATCGACCGTATCGTCAAAGTCTTGGATTGGAAATAGCACTTGAGGAAATCGAGGATAACAAAGGCATCCTATATGATCCTGATGTTGTTGAAAATGCGGTGAGAATTCTAAAAAGTGGCTCATTTGAATTTATCAAAAAACATACCTAATAACGAGAAAAAAATTAATAAAATAGATTCATGACTATTTAACCTGACTTTAAGGAGTAGTAAGTTGTTGTTATGAGGGTGGTTATAAGCATGTATACCATTAAATAATTTCCGAAGTAAAATTTAGATGAATTATTGAGATATTTTGTACTGATCTGAAAGCTAATCAAATATCAGAATTAAGTAGCAATTATATAAACAAAATTCTTGTAACAAAAGGACCGGAAAAGCTTAACATTGTGAAAAAGAAATTCCCTTTGAAAAAATCGAAATTGAGTTTGACGTCAGCCAGATGATAGTGCCATATGACATTATTAAAAGCGGACGAAGTGTAACAAAGTGAAGTCTAGTCGAAGGGTTTGTCTGCCCACTTCGATCCTTCTTCATTACATTACGAGGTGCAGGGAACTTCAGTGTGAGAATGCTTTTAGTTATTATATTTATAATCAATTTATCACTATTATTATGAGAAATATTCCATGATTCAAATCAGAGCATCATGTTTTTTAAATTATTAGGGATATGTATAAAAAAAAATAAAAAATTTGACAGAAATAAACTTAGCTTAAAATTTGTAACTGTGAGTTAATAAAAATAAATGAGATAAAATTTAATGGAAAGCTATATTGAAGAACTAAAAAAAAATGGACTTCAAGAATATGAAGCCAAAGTGTATTTTACGCTTCTAAAAATGAGCAGTCTTAATGCAACAGAAATTTCAAAATTTTCTAAAGTTCCACGAACAAAAATTTACTCTGTGTTAGATAATTTGGTTAAAAAGGAATTCTGCTTAAGAATGCGTGGTAATACTAAAAAATATAAAGCTTTAAATCCCAAAGTTGCCTTTAGTAATTTGGTATATGAAATAGAGGAAAAACGTGAGAATATTGCCCATCTTGTTGAATCTCTTGAAACATTTTATGAAACTGAAAAAAGAGGTACGGATTCTCTGGATGACTACATTGAAATACTTACTAATAGAAATCAAATTCATGAAAGATATGTTAGTTTAGTGAAAAACACCAAGCATGAATTTATAGGCTTTGCAAAACCACCCTATGCCCATGAGCGTAATAAACAGAAGCTACATACGCAGGAGAAAGTAGAGTTTGAGATATTGAGAAAGGGAGTTATAGAAAAAGTATTGTATGAGTACCCTGATGAGGAAGATATGGAATTTATCATTAACCATATAGAAAAGTGCGTTAAAGCTGGAGAAGAGGCACGGATGATAGAGAAGATTCCTGTTAAGATGTATATCTCTGATGGAAGATATGTTCTGATGGCATTAGATAACCCTAAGTTTTCAACTTCAAATTTTACAATGATCCTTATTGAGCATCCTGATTTGGCACTGGCAAATAAAATTTTATTCGAGTATCTATGGGAAAGAGCAATGACTTTGGAAGAGTTTAAGACTAAAGAGAAATTGTAATAAAATTGTGTATCTGATTTTGTTATTAGATGCACATTTTTTATTGGAAAAAATAAAATAAGGAAAAAGGCTGTTAGCTCATAACTTGGCAGTTGCACTAATAGCCCATTTGAAATCGACATGTTGAAAGGAAATACGAAAAGAATGAATCCTTCCATTTATGCCATTCCTTTCTATAAGAAGGGTTTGGTATTTTAACATGTCAAGTAAATTGAGAGGATATTAAGAATGTTAATGTCAAAGATAGGAGACCCCGATTTTAGTTTGGGGATTAGAGTATTAATGTCATTGATAGGTATCTATTACGACTTGTCTACCGAGAGGTAGGTATCTCGGTATAGAATAATTATGATAACAAAAAAATTATTAGGAGACTAAGATGAAAAAGAGTATTATCTTATGTATTATGGTTTTATTTATGACATCCGCAGTATTAACAGCACAAGTTCCCGAATGGCAGTGGGCAAAACGGGCTGGCGGAAGTGCGCTTGATGAGGGCAAATATATAAGCATAGATGCAAATGGTAATTCGTATGTCACCGGATTCTTTGAAGAAACAGCGACTTTTGGCCCTTTCACACTAACAAGCACCGAAAGTATGGATATTTTCGTGGCAAAACTTGATGCAGACGGAAACTGGCAGTGGGCAAAACAGGCTGGCGGAAGTGATGGTGACAACGGCATGGGTATAAGCGTAGATGAAAATGGTAATTCGTATGTCACCGGACTCTTTAATGGAACAGCGACTTTTGGAGCTACCACGCTAACAAGCAGCGGAGATTCGGATGTTTTCGTGGCAGAACTTGATACAGACGGAAACTGGCAGTGGGCAAAACAGGCTGGCGGAAGTGCTAAAGATTACGGCAAAAGTATAAGCGTAGATGCAAATGGTAATTCGTATGTCACCGGATACTTTAAGGGAACAGCGACTTTTGGAGCTACCACACTAACATGCGGCGGAGGTACAGATATTTTCGCGGCAAAACTTGATACAGACGGAAACTGGCAGTGGGCAAAACAGGCTGGCGGCGGAATGGTCTTTTACTTGGATTTTGGCGAAGATATAAGCGTAGATGCAAATGGTAATTCGTATGTCACCGGAACCTTTATGGGAACAGCGACTTTTGGAGCTTTCACACTAACAAGCAGCGGATCTTTCGATATTTTCGCGGCAAAACTTGATACAGATGGGAACTGGCAGTGGGCAAAACGGGCTGGCGGAAGTGGTGCTGATTGCGGCAAAGGTATAGCCGTATATGCAAATGGGAATCCGTATGTCACCGGACTCTTTAATGGAACAGCGACTTTTGGAGCTACCACGCTAACAAGCAGCGGAGATTCGGATGTTTTCGTGGCAAAACTTGATACAGATGGAAACTGGCAGTGGGCAAAACGGGCTGGCGGAAGTGCGCTTGATGAGGGCAAAAGTATAAGCGTAGATGCAAATGGTAATGTGTATATCACCGGAGTCTTTTACGGAACAGCGACTTTTGGAGCTGACATACTAACAGCCAACGATAGAGATGTTTACGTGGCAAAACTTATTAAAAGTATAAGTATCGGTGATTTCAATAATGATGGTTATGTAGATGCTGCAGACTTGCAGCTATTCGGAGACCACTGGCACTTTGTTGACACAGACCCAGGCTGGGATCCGCTCTATGATTTAGTGCCGGATAATATCATCGATGCCGCTGACCTGCAAGTTTTCGGAGACCACTGGCACGAAGGCACACCTCCAACATCTGATTCAGGTAAATCTGGAAAAGGTCCTAATGAGACTGCTGGTATAGTATTTGACCTTGATAGAACAACATACGGTAACCAGAATCTCACCAGCATACCGTCACAACCTATAGGAACCTATATTCCGGTAGATGTGTATTGCACTGGAGTTCACAATTTGGATACCTATGAGTTTGAAGTAATCTACGACCCAACAGAACTTGCTTATGTATCTGCTTCTGCTACAAATCCCATTAATTATGAACCAAACATTCTTACTACTAATGGTGGTGAAGCGATAGGCTGGATGATTGATAGTTCTACACCGGGAGTCCTGAGCATTGCTTATACCTTAGCAGACACAGATACTCTTGAGGCACCGGAAGGAGAAGGTCTTATTGCAGACATTGTATTTCAGGCTCTGGTTAACACATATGGAACCCTTAGCTTTGGAGATGTGTACTACTATGATTCCTATGGTGTGGTGGACCTCATCACAGATACTGGAACAGCTACACTGCCGGTAGAGCTCTCAAGTTTCAATGCTATTTATAATACTGTTTCGGGCTTTGTTTCTCTTGGCTGGGCAACTGCAAGTGAAACAGATGTGAATGGATTCAACATCTATCGTAATACGGAAGATTCCTTTATTGAAGCTGATAAGATCAACGTTGATTTAATAGCAGGATCCGGAACCACAACTGAGACCACTGAATACAGTTTTACAGATGAAACAGCAGATCCATATTATACCACATATTACTATTGGCTTGAAGTTATAAACTTTGGTGGCAACAATGACAAGTTTGGTCCCTACCAGTATATCCCAATAGATGTAAATAATAATGGTGAATTGGATATCATTACTTCTGCTCTGGGACATTGTTATCCAAATCCTGCAAGAATAGGAAATGAGATACGATTTAATTTCCGAGTAGGTGGCTTAGAAGGAACTACTCGAAATGTTGAACTCAAGGTTTATAATATCCTTGGGAAATTGGTTGCAGAGGTTGTAAATGAAGATCGACTTGTTAATGACTATACAGAGACCTGGAAGCCTGAGAATCTTTCTAATGGAGTATATTTCTATCAACTCAAGACCGATAACTACAGTGAAGTTAAGAAGATGATGATTCAATAAGAAAGTAAATGCAAGGTGGGAGGTATAGAATATCATTCTTAACCTCCTGCCTTGTACTAACTAAGATAAACCGGTAAAAATGAAACAACGAAAACCACGAATGAAAAAGTTGATTATACGGAGCTGTCAGGGACAATTCCCTGACAGAAGCTGTATCGTGAGACGAGATAGAGTCACCGAGACGTAAAGTATTTGTTTAGATGCAAAAATTATTAGTTTATTATATATCAGAAAGAATTTTTAAATGAATTTTGATAAAGAAACACACCCCGATTTTCCTTCGGAAAATCACCCCCTCTTTTCCGCCTACTCCACCAGCCGGCGGATACGGCGCGACAGGTTAGAGGGGAATTCTGTAAATCTCCTCTTCTACCCTTCTCGTTCCCAAGCCCCTGCTTGGGAACGAGAATAAGACAAAGAAAAAAAATGAATATAAAAACAAAGAGAGGATAATAATAATGAAAAAGAAAAGAATACTAATTAAAGGATTAATCCTAATATTAGGAATAAGTTTAATTTTTAGTTCTCTAATATTTGCCGGTCCCAATGAGAATGCCGGTATAGTATTTGACCTGGATGCCACAACTTATGGTAACCAGAATCTGACCAGCATACCCTCACAACCCGCAGGAACTTACATACGGTTAGATGTATATTGTACTGAAGTTCACAATTTAGATACTTATGAGTTTGAAATAATCTATGACCCGACTGAACTTGCTTATGTAGCTGCTTCTGCTACAAATCCCATTAATTATGAACCAAACATTCTTACTACTAATGGCGGTGAGGCGATAGGCTGGATGATTGATAGTTCTACACCGGGAGTCCTGAGCATTGCTTATACCTTAGCAGGCACAGATACTCTTGAGGCACCGGAAGGAGAGGGATTAATTGCAGACATTGTATTTCAGGCTCTGGTCGCAACTCATGGTACTCTTTCCTTTGGTGATGTGGATTTCTATGATTCCTTTGTGGTGATGGACATTATTACAAATAAAGGAATAACTATACTATATCAGTATGGTAATATTGATGGAACTGTAACAAACTCTAATACAGGTGAGCCCATTGAGGGTTCTATTGTATCTATTAGTGATTTTTCAGATACAACGGGTACAGATGGAACTTATCTCTTAGAATATATTCCTATTGGAATAAATGATATTACCTGCACAGCAGAAGGATATTATGATACTGTTGATGTTGTAGAAGTGTTAGAAGGCCAAACTGTTACAGTTGATTTCCTTTTAGAACCACTTCCCCGTGGCACGCTTGATGGTACAGTAACAGATGCTAATAATGGTGAACCTATTGAGGATGCTCTGATAACCGCTACAAGTCAGGGTAAAGTTGAATATACTGGCTTCACTAATGCTGACGGCTATTACATAATTGATAGTCTGTTTGCTAGTGAGATAGTAGGTAATTATACAGTTACCTGTGATGCAGGAGTTCCATATACTTTAGGCGAAGTAACGGATGTAGGAATTATTGAAGATGAAACAACTACTATTGATTTTGCATTGGCTGCACCTATAATGGTGGTTGACCCATTAGAAATCTTCCCGATTGTAGAAAATATTGGCGACTCAGTTATTACTGATATTACCCTTAGCAATATTGGAACAGCACCGTTAGATTGGCATGGAACTTTTGTCGCGCCAGAGCAATTAAGAGAACCACTGAAGATTGAGTTTCCAAGTCCACCAGCAGTAATTGCACCTGACCAAGCTGAACCTTCCTTAGGTTTTGCTCCTGAAATTATTCATACCAATCATTCTGAACCAGTTGTAAATCTTACAAGAGGTTCAACCGGTTGGGCTTATGATGCTTATACTGGAGAATATTTCTACTCCTTTGATACAGATACGCCAGGAACTGCTAACATAATTGGTTACACCGATTGGGGTGCATTTGCTGGCGATTTTGATTCAGGTTCGGGTGATGATGCTACATACTATATCATCAAGTATCCTGATAATATATTTGCATCGGTTGACATAGAAACCGGTATTGCTACCGATATTGGTCCTATAATAGGCTCTGGCGGAAGTTTCATGTGGGATGGTATATCTTGTGATAAATCAACCGGTATTATGTATGCTGTGGAGTCTGATGTTAATTCCAGCAATTTATGGACAATTGATTTAGCAACAGGAACACCTACACTTATTGGTGCAACTGGAATTCCAGCTGTTATTGAGATTGCCGTAGATGGTGAAGGTATTATCTGGGGTTATGATATTATAACCGATTGTATGTATACTATTGACACAACTACTGGTGTTGGAACTATGGTTGGCCAAATAGGCTTTAATGCAAACTATGCTCAAGGAATGTCTTGGGATCCTGAAACTAATCAGGTCTACCTTACTGCTTACAACAGCACCACCTCAGGTGGTGAATTCCGTGTTCTTGATAGAGAGACAGGTTATTGCGCCTATGTTGGTCCCTTACCTGGTGATGATGAAGTATGCGCATTAGGTTTCATAGGTGATGGATGGATAGATATTGAACCAACTTCTGGTACAATTGAACCAGGTGGTAACGAGATAGTTCAGGTTACAGTTGACTGGCCAGGGGCGTTCTTTCCGGGACAGGTAAGATATGCAGATATTGTCTTTACACCTGATACAAATTGTGGCGAACAAACTGTGAATGTCACGGCTACTTTTGGACCGGCTATACCTGGTTCAATCTCTGGATTTGTTACATTAGAGAATACCCCATACAGTTCGGGTAATGTGGAAGATGTTCTTCTTGCCGCTGTTAGTCAGGTATTTTCAAGTATTTATTATACTGCCTATCCAGATTCTACTGGAGAATATACAATACAGGGTGTTTATCCCGGTATTTATGATGTAACTGCTTCCTTATTATATGATTATGAAGATTCAACCATAGTAGATGTAGATGTGGAGGAAGCTACAAATACTCCAAATATTGACTTTGAGATGAACTGCTTGCTTGGAGCACTGCAAGGAACCGTAACTGATGGATATGGTGAACCAATTGAAGGTGCCACTATTACAGCTCTTGGAGATTTACCTCCTTCAGAGTCCTACTGCGATACAACCAATGAATATGGTTATTATGAAATAGACCCAATCATTGGTCAATTCTATAACTTCACTTGTGAAGCAGAAGGTTTTACTACATTTAATGATACATTTACTGTTCTCCCAGGTGAAATTTATGTAGAAGATGTTATTATGTATAATCCTGGAATGAGAGTAGAGCCTGATTCTTATATAGTAACACTTGCTCCTGAAACCCAGACGACACGACTCATTACTGTATATAATGATGGTAATGCATCATTAAATTGGACTAGCTCCATTGAACAGTTAAGAGTAGATTTATTTACTAATAGATTTGAAGGTGTAACAACTCCTTCAATAGATGCAGAGGTTGACCCTAATCAAACTACTCCATATAATCCACCTACAAAGGAACTGTGGGATATTCTATTTTCTTATGATGTGGATACTCCTTCCGGTTTGACCGGCTTCGTATCAGCAGAATCTGATGGGAATTATCTGTATGCTACAAAATGGAGTGGAAGTGGTGAAATTGCCAAATTTGACCTTGAAGGTAACTATATTGAGACATTCTATGTCTCTGGTGCTACAAATATAAGAGACCTTGCTTATGATGGGACTTATTTCTATGGAAGTGACGCAAGTGCTCATATCTGGCAAATGGACTTTGATACCCAGACTTTAGTCAGCTCAATCCCGTGCCCTGTAGATGTTCGTTCCATTGCTTATGATTCAGACAATGATGCATTCTGGGTAAATAACTTCTCAACTGATCTTAAGCTTGTAGACAGGTCAGGTAATGTGCTTAATACTATTTCTTCGCCACCAAGCATGTATGGTTCTGCTTATGATAATATATCAGAAGATGGACCATATCTCTGGATATTCACAGGCACCTCAACAGGTGGTGGTTGTCAGGTAGAGCAGTATAATTTGAATACATTGACGCTGACAGGAGTAACCCATAGCGTAAGTGGAGATTTCCCCGGCGCTATAGCTGGTGGTTTGTTCACATCTGGAGATGTTGTACCCGGGACATGGGTACTTGGAGGATTAGGTCAAGCAAGTCCTGGTATACTGTTTGGTTATGAATTAGGTCCGTATTCAACATGGATAAGCATTGACCCTACTTCTGGCACAGTTCTTCCAGGTGAATCTCAACCGGTTTTTGCAACATTTGATGCTACAGGCCAAACAGCCGGAACCATATTGACTGCTAATATTCACTTTATTCCTAATGTTGGAGATGAGGATATTGTATTTGCAATGCTTGCGGTTGACATTGGTGTTACAGGTGAACCTGAGATTCTTGTAACAGAACTTTATGGTAACTTCCCGAATCCATTTAGCAATTCGACAACTGTTTCCTTCAGCCTGAAAGAAAAATCTCATGTTAAACTGTCCTTATATAACATTAAGGGACAGCTTGTTGCAACATTGATTGATGATATGATGAATTCTGTTGCAAATCATGAGATTGTCTGGAATGGGAAAGATGAAAATGGTAAACCCGTTTCCAGCGGAATCTATTTCTATAAATTAGAGACAAACAATAAGACATTCATTCAGAAGATGATTTTGATGCAATAATCTCGATGTATCGTGACGAAGGATAAATGCTTAATCGGTATGGCAAAGATTGAAAAACAAAACTATAGGCGGAATAGAAATATTCCGTCTATTTGTTGACATAAAATTTATTTTATGGAATTAAATAAAATTAAAGGAGTATAAGATGTTAAAAAATATGATTAATCCTCCCGATGTATCGGGAGGGAAAAAGGCAATTGCCCTGTTCGCATTTTTGTTATTTGCAAGTTCATTGTTTGCAGTATACCAGGTAGGTGATATTGTAGATGATTTTAGTTGGACTGATAATACTGGAGCACCGCATTCAATATATGAATTGATAAACGCAGAAAAAGCGGTAGTCTTTTTCTGGGGAGGTTATGGTTGAGGTGGCTGTACTGCGGCGGCGCCGCAATTAGAAACTATCTGGCAAAACTACCAGGGAACAGGTCATTGTTATATTCTTTCCGAGACAGACTGGACTTCTTATGGAGCAACATATTTTAACTCTTATGATATCGATCCATTCTATGGCCAATATGGGAACGGATACGTTCCATTCTTCGCTGTTATTGGTGGTGAGTATAAACTATATTATGGTGACAACCCCGTGAGTAATGTCGCAGCTGCGCTGGATGCTGCCATTGCATCCTTAGGTTTATATGCAAACTTTGAAGCGAATATTACCCAGGGACCACCGGAACTTACTGTTCAATTTACAAGTACTTCATCAGGAGCCCCAGACACATGGGAATGGGACTTCAATAATGATGGTACGATTGATAGTCATGAAGAAAATCCATTTTTCCTTTATACTGCTGTTGGCTCTTATGATGTATCTCTAACTGTTTGGAGTGGTTCTGATAGTAGCAAGTATTACTCAAGAGGACTACATCACTGTTACTAATAGCAATGATATATCGGGAGATGTTGCAGGAGTTTGGAAAACAACTTTTAGCCCTTATACTATCACTGATGATGTATCAATTCCAGATGGCTGTGAACTTACTATTGAACCTGATGTTCAAATAATTACAAATAATAATAGTAAGATAGAAGTTCAGGGAAAACTGGTTGCTGATGCTTCTGGGAAAGGTTCAATACAATTCATCTCAAATGACAGTTGGAAGGGCATTCAATTCCTTAATTCTACTGAAGACAATCTCATACAAAATTGTGAAATAACTAATGCCACTTATTGTGCAGTAGATATTGAAAATTCTAAAGTTGATATTATTGAAAACACTATTTATGAGAATTCAACAGCAACCCAGAAAGGCGCAGCAATTAATGTAATTGGTTTAGAAAGTGTATATATTTATAAAAACTTAATAGCCAATAATACAAGTTCAACTCTTTGTGCAGGAATTGGTTGTGATAATGCAAATCCTTTGATTTCTCATAATATAATTGTTAATAATACTGCAAGTTTCGCTGGTGCAATTAGTTTAAAAAACTCATCAAACCCGACAATGATTAACAACACAATAGCAAATAATGAATCTACCTCTGGTTATGGAGCAATGTGGTTTGCATCTTCTTCTGCAACAGTTAACAATTGTATCCTAATTGACGACTTAGATGTATTCACTCTATTTGGTAGTACTGTCAATGTAACCTATACTTGTATATCAGGTGGTTATAATGGAACTGGAAATATAGATGGAGACCCAATGTTTGAGAATCCGACAGCTGGAAGCGGAACAGGTTACAATGGTCTTGAAGCTAATTGGAGTTTATTGGAAGACTCACCATGTATCGATACGGGTGATCCGAACTCTCCACTCGATCCCGATGGCTCATGTGCTGATATGGGTGCATTATATTTTAATCATATAGCAGTAGATCCTCAAATACAGAACGGAGGAATATCCTTAAACAATTATCCAAATCCATTTAAGAATTCAACAATCATCGAGTATAATATCAATAAAATAATAGGCGAAGAACCTGTTGAAATAAAAATATATAACATAAAGGGTCAGTTGGTTGATACTATTAAGCCGAAAGACGGAATGGTTGTTTGGGAGGCTGAGTCTTTCCCGGCAGGTGTATATTTTTATCAACTTAAAATAAAAAGTAACAAAGTCATAGAAAAGATGATTTTGCTTCATTAAATAAAATGCACGCCAATGTAGACAACGAATTACCTTTAGCAAATTTGACAAACATTTACATTCAAAAAAATTTGATTAATATATAATTCAAAAAATAATGCATACGCAGGGAGCACGTATGAAAAAAGTAATATTGTTTTTCACTCTCATAATAGTAATTTTCTCTACTCAAACTATACTCGCTCAGGACCATGTAGCCAAGGGTATCATAACATCTTCAGAAATATCCTCGGGTAGTAAGGGAGTTATCACAGTAACATTCACTATTCCACAGGGAATGCACCAGAGCTTGCAGGAAGATTATTTTTATATTGAAGCTGAGGAAGTAGAGGGCATTGAGTTCTTACATATCCAGTATCCCGAAGGTGTTGATCATGAGGGTATTATAGAATATTATGATTCAGTAACCCTTACTATGAATTTTATTGTAGCTGATGATGCTACGGTGGGGGAATATACAATAAAGATATATGCAGGCTATCAGTACTGCGATAATGCAGGAATGTGTCATTTTCCGGAAGAAGAGGAGCTTGCGCTCTCTCTTGTCATCAGTGGTGAACCCAGTGTCGGTTCTACAAAAAAAATTACCTCAACTGATATAAAATCTGAAAACGTAACTACATCTGAAACCGGTTTTGCTGGGATCAAAAGCAAACTTGATGAGTTTGTCATGACTGATATTGCTGCAGGATATATAAAGAGTAAGGATTTTATCACTTTTGCAGAAAATGCAAAAACAGCGGATGGTTCGTCTACAAATAAATTCGCAGGAATGAGCATCTGGCTTATTCTCCTCCTGATAGTTGTCGGGGGCATAGCCCTTAATCTCACTCCCTGTGTACTTCCAATGATGCCCATAACTATTGCTGTACTTGGCGCAGGAACACAGGCGGAATCCAAAGGAAAGGGTTTTTTGATCGGAGGTTTATACGGAATCGGTATGATGCTTGCTTATGGCGCACTTGGGTTGATCGTGGTGCTTACCGGCTCCCGGTTCGGTGCAATAAATTCTTCCCCAGTGTTTAACATAATAATTGCGATTATATTCATTTTGCTTGCTCTTGCCATGTTTGATGTGTTCCCAATTGATTTCACAAAATTCCAGTCTGGCAAAATGGCTGGTAAAAAGACTGGAAAGGGAAAATACATCACAATTTTTGTGCTGGGTGTGATAGCAGCAGTGCTTGCAGGTGCTTGCGTTGCTCCAGTACTCATTTCAGTAATTTTGTATTCAGTAACATTATACACTTCAGGGAATCCTGCCGGCTTGCTTCTTCCCTTCTTACTTGGCTTGGGAATGGCATTGCCATGGCCCTTTGTAGGAGCAGGACTTTCGATCCTTCCCAAACCCGGAAAATGGATGAAGTGGATCAAGATCATCTTTGGGGTGATCATTCTTGTGATTGCTTTGTATTATGGCTATACGGCTATCCATATTTTCTCATCACAAGCTCAAGATACAGAACATGTTGTGGAGTATACGGCAGAAGACACTGGTTCTGACTTGTATTGGACCCCTTCAATTATGGAAGGTCTTGATAGAGCAAAAGAAGAAGGCAAGCCGGTTCTCATTGATTTGTGGGCAACCTGGTGCAAGAATTGTCTTGTAATGGAAGCAACAACATTCAAAGACGACAAGGTTAAAGAGGTTCTGAAGGATTTTGTTCTTGTACGGTATCAGGCAGAGGATTTGAACAAGTCCCCGACAAAAGAGATACTAGATCGTTTTGGAGTACTGGGACTTCCATCTTATATCGTGCTTCTCCCTAAATAATATTGAAGAGGTTTGAAAATATGAAAAAAGTTTTATTTTGCATAATTGGAATTGTACTTCTGTTATCAACATTTTCATGCGATAGATTTAATCATCATTTTGATCCATTCGTTACACCATTTGAGCATTACTTAGAACGCTTTGCCACTCATATGGAAGATGGTATTTTATATGATGATGTTGCATCTATTATGACCTATTATTCTGATACATATCTCAACGATGGGATGGAAAAAGCAGATATGCAGGATTTTTATAATTCGCTTGCAGTAGCATCGCCGGACAGCATTGCGATCGCGATAGATATTCTGTCTGAGTTTGATTATAAAGTGTCATACCGCATTATGACAGCAGGTATTGATACAACGATCATAGACTATGCACAAGCTCAACGTGATAGCTTTCTTTTCATAGGAAATCAAGTTGCTCCTGCGGTTCCGCAAAAAGTTTTAGTCGAAGTGATCACAGGGATATGGTGCTCGAACTGTCATTATGCAGAAGAAGCTCTTAAGCAACTCAAACAGGAATACGGAGATGATTTTTATTACATTGAATATCACTGGAACGACGATCTGGATGTCGGCGCAATAGAGGTTATTGAATATTATAATATGAGCTATTCAGCTCCCCAATCCATGTTTCAGGGACAGGTAAAAGTTACTGGCGGTGGGGGAGATACTTATGATCAATATCATAATACGATCACTACTTTTTTTGATCAGGATGCCCTTGTTGAACTCAAACATTTTTCATATACAATGTCTGATACTTTATTCGGGCAGGTTACAATTAGGAAAGACGATTCTCTTCCCATGGAAGAACTATATATCAAATATGCGCTGGTTGAAAAAGTTTCTTCTGTAATTAATCCATATACAGGAAGACCATGTGAACAGGTAGTCATCGCAAAAGGAATGAAAAATATTGGCGAGGAAGATTTTTCCAATCCGATTTCTTTTAAACTTGGAATGCCTTCAACCGTTCCTGATGACATTGTACTCTATGTATGGCTGCAAACTCTTGAAGATCCTTATAATGCAGATACGTGTAAAATTTACAATGTGATAGAAGAAGATATTTTACTTGGGAAATGGAGCAATTAATGACGAAAACAATTTCTATTCTGATATTCAGTGTTCTCTTTTTAATTTCAACAGTATTCGCACTGGATACAATGCCGGATTTTACTATTGAGGACATAAACGGTGATCAGATCGATTCTGAAGAGCTGTTGAATAAGAAAGCAGTCATCATCGACTTCTGGGCAAAGTGGTGCAGTCCATGCAAGAAAGCCCTTCCTCATCTCAGCGATATGCAGGAAAAATATGAAGATCTTGTAAATGTGGTTTGTATCACCATTGATAAAGCCAGGAACGAAGATAAAGCAAAATCCTATGTAAAGTCCAGGAATTTCAAATTCATCACACTTTTTGATCCAAATAAAGATGTAAGTAAGCTTTTCAATGTAAATACGATTCCCCGAACATTCATCATCAATAAAAATGGCGAGATCGTATTTAGACACGAGGGCTATACTCAGGGTGACGAAAACGAGCTTGAAGCCGAACTCAGGAAGGTCATTTATAAAGATATTACAATAGAGGAACTAAATGAATTGTTTCCACCCGAAGAACTTCCCGAACCAATTACATATGTTTCTCCGGTATATCCCCCCAAAGCTCATGATGATAAAGTTGAAGCAGATATCATACTCGATCTTGAGATCATGGAGGACGGCACAGTAGGTGACGTTTACCTTATCAGCGCATGCAAAGATACCACTTATGGATTCGAAAGAGCTGCTATTAATGCGGTCTGGCAATGGACCTTTGAGCCAGTTACTGTTGATAAGGAGCCGGTCAAAACTCGGCTTCTTTATCCGATCCGTTTCAGAATAGAAAAACAATAGAGGTGCTCATGAAAAAAATAATACTTATTATTCTAATTTTATCTCTTGCTTCATCTCTTTTTGCATTAAAGGATTTTCGTGTAACCGGCTTGAATGAAGCAACCTACGTCTATAAAAACGCTGTTGATTCTCTGAAGAATTATTTTTCTGACGAGTTCAGTTTCCGCATGACTTATAAGAATTTCACCTTTGGTATGAAGTTCATTGCAAATCTCCCGCGATACGATGATTATTCTGCAATGCAGGACCTCACTTCGCAGTCGATTTCCTACACCTGGGATGAAAGATTCCTAGAATATAGGGTGGATGATTTCTCTGCGCGAGCCGGCAACTTCGAACAAGTTTTTGGCTCAGGTATTGCCCTACGCGTTTATCGTGATAAGGATTTTAATATTGACACACGATTGAATGGTTTTTCCGCAGAAATATTCCCTCAATCATTTCAAATGAAAGCTCTGTATGGTGCACTCCCTAATGAAGATAATGATACTAAGAATGATCTTGTTGCTGGACTTGATGTACAAAAAGATATCTTTGATCCTCTTAAACTTGGCGCTTCCTTCGTTAATGTGCGTGAATGGCAGGCAGGTGATAATTACCTGGATAGAAAAATATTCGGTGCTCGCACTGACCTAAATGCAAGCTTGTTTGATCTACGTGCTGAGTACGGCTATCTGGATCAATCTGAAGGCATCTCAAAGACAGGGCATGCATTTTATGGCAATCTCAACACCTACTTTAATGCAATCTCTTTTACTGTAGCTTATAACAATTATCTGAATTTTGATTCCCGGTTGAACGACGTGCCGATACTCAATCACAGCAATGAGGCGATGTATGATTCTCCGATCGGGAAAGATCAACAGGGTGTGATGGGAGAAGTGATGTTCATCCCGGATGATTTTAATGAACTCGTGCTCAATTATTCTGAAGAATGGAATGATGCATGGACAATTCGGCAAAGCGATCTGTGGATGGAAGCGATCCATTATTTTGACACCTCGATCCTCAGTGTAAGCTTTTCTCATCTTGAAAGAAAAGATGAGGAGACCAATCGCTGGGAAAAAGAAGTTACACCCACGCTTATGTATGATTTCATGATCGGTGAGACTCCTCTTTCAATTAAAGTGGAATATCAATATTATGATAAGCATTATCAGCAGGAAAAAACTCATCACGGGGAACCTCTTTTACAGATAGATACGAATATATTTGAGATTGACTGCTCGGTCATCGCAGAATATTCTTATGAAAAAATGAAAGATATTGGAAAAAATCCTCTCTGGCTCGGTGCAGAGATCAGCAAAGAAATATTTGAGAACACTACAATGCGTCTCTTTGTCGGTAAAGAAAAGGGCGGAAAGGTATGCCGTAACGGCATTTGTAAGTACCGCAACCAGTTTGAAGGATTACGTTTAGAATTAATAACCGCTTTTTAGTGGGAGGAGCATAAATGAAAAAATTAATAGTTGTATTTTTTAGTTTAATGATATTTGGTGTCATAAGTCTGCAGGCAGATCTGTCATTTAACATTCCATTTGACCCGGATGTTGTGGGACCGGCATATAATGATACAACATACACATTTACCTCAGAATATTTTGATATTATGAATGAAGGGATCACAGATGCCTTTACGGTTTTGTTAGAGTACACCGAAATTCCAACAGGCTGGTCAATGATATGGTGTCATTTATATCAGGGCGGAGGTGCTTGTCATATGCCATTATGGCCCTGGACTTTTGAATTTGGAAGCGTAGATACATTAAAATTGGATTTCTCCGTAACAGTAACTTCAGCCGGTTCAGTGGATTTTACTTATACTTTTTCTGCACCAAGCTTAACGGAACCTTATGTGCTGGATTTCAGTTATACTACAGGAGTTTCTGTCGATGACCCTCAATACGCCGAAAAGGTACTTTTGAAAAATTCCCCCAATCCCTTTAGCGAATCTACGACTATCTCATTCAATAAAACCACGAATTCACACAAATTGAATCGAATTTGTATATATAATGTCAAGGGGAAGTTAATCAGAACGTATAATATTACCCCTGAAATGAACTCAGTCACATGGAACGGTACTGATGCAAATAATACGGTACTTCCAAGCGGTGTGTACTTATACACAATTTTTTTAGATGACGAGATCACGAAAACAGAAAAATTATTATTACTCAGATAAGGAGACCCAATGCATCTTAAACTCGGAATACTGATTTCAGTGTTGTTGATCACGAGCGGATTTTCGGCATTGTATGGTGACCAAAATATTTTGACTCCTCAGCTTCAGCAAAAGCTGCAGGAAAGTACTCAGGATGAGTTAATACCTATCAATATAGTAATGAAAGAGCAGTATAATCCTCAAGAGCTGCTACAGCAAAGCACGTTTCTTCCTCTTTCAGAAAGAAGAGATTTTGTGGTTCAGGAATTGCAATCTTTTTCAGATATACATCAGCAGGATCTTCTCTATGATCTGCAGAACTTTTCTTACAACGATATTGTGCAGGATATACAACCCTTGTGGATTTCGAATGTCATATCATGTAAAGCTACGTCTGAGGTCATATATGATCTTATTCAAAGGGATGATATCGACTTGATTGATCACGATGAGATACGTAATATGCTGATGTTCGAAAAAGGAAGCCCCAACAATCCAACCTCCCGCGAGATCACCTGGAATGTAACAAAGGTCAATGCAGATGATGTATGGAATCTTGGCTACACAGGAAACGGGATTGTTGTTGCAGTTATCGATACAGGCGTGAATTATAATCATGTTGACCTTGCTGATCATTTGTGGACTGACCCGGCTTATCCATATCATGGCTGGGATTTCCGTAATAATGACAACAATCCAATGGATGATCACGGGCACGGTACACACTGTTCCGGCACAGTTGCTGGAGATGGAACTGCCGGCTCTCAAACAGGTATGGCTCCAGATGCACAGATCATGTGTCTGAAGGTCATGGATAGCGGTGGAAGTGGTCCGGAATCAGGTGTCTGGAATGCAATTCAGTTTGCCATTACGAATGGTGCGGATGTTATAAGTATGTCTCTTGGCTGGCCGCATGCCTGGTATCCAAACAGAATAACATGGCGCAATACCATGAATACCGTTTTAGCAGCAGGCATGGCAGCTTCAGTTGCTGCGGGTAATGAGGGAGATCAGCAGTATATGTATCCTATTCCTGATAATGTCCGTACTCCCGGAGATTGTCCTCCCCCCTGGCTTCATCCCGATCAAACTTTAACAGGTGGTGTAAGTTCAGTTGTTTGTGTTGGTGCCACAAACTCGGGCGATGGAATTTCAAGCTTTTCTGCCCGAGGACCTGTCACATGGCAGAGCATTTCCGGATTCAATGATTATGCATATAACCCGGAGATGGGTTTGATACGTCCTGATGTTGTTGCTCCCGGATCTAATATAAAATCTTTAGCCCATTATAGTAATTATGGATATGTAAACGGCTGGAGCGGAACATCTATGGCAGCACCCTGTGCTGCAGGTGTAATGGCTCTGATGCTTTCAAAAAATCCCAATATTGCTCCTCCACAGATCGATCAGATCATTGAAGAAACTGCTCTTCATCTGACAACTTCAAAGAGCAATACTTATGGTTCGGGAAGAGTGGATGCACTTGAAGCAATTAATCAGGTTCCTTCCCCAAGTCCGATCATGAACTTCTTTCCAGACAGTCTTGACTTTGGGTGTGTTCAGGTAGGAAGTACTTTGACACAACAATTTTATATTGAAAATGTCGGTGGAGATACACTCCGTGGTACAATTAATGCGCCGGATGGATACACTGTTGCATTACATGGTTCAGATGGACCCGGTAGAAATACTCTCGAATACGCTGTTTCGTGCGGTTCATGCGATACATTTGACCTCACTTTCAGCCCGACAAATATCCAAACCTACAACGGATCTATTATGATAAACCAATTTCCATTTTACATGTTCTATCTTCATGTACATGGAGAAGGATCTCCTGTTGTAAGCAATGATCAGACTCCTCCAACGCAAAATTTGATAGAGCATTTTCCTAATCCGGTGACAACGACACTGAATATCCGCTATTCTCTCAATCAACAGCAGGACATTCTGCCGATCTCAATCTATAATATAAAAGGTGAATATATCACCACAATTCAAGGACACGAAGGCACTGCGAGTATGGATGTAAGTTCTTTATATGATGGCGTGTATTTTTATAAAATCGATCATCAGGGAATGTCATATTCCAGTAAGTTTATAATCCTGAAATAGGTTTCATGAAAATTAATAAAAATAAAACTCTTATAATCGCTTTCTTATGCGTTGCGGTTCTTTCAGTTGTAATCATTTCCATGCATAAACCAGTTCGAAAAGGGAAACCGGCAGAACGATGGGTGGAAAGACCACACGGTGAAAAAGTCAAAAAAGAACCCGATGTACTTCCTAACGAATGGATGGCTTATCAGCGCGTGTATCCATATAAGAAGATAAAGCTCGAGAATTATCTCAAAAGCATGGAAGATGCGCAGAAACTTCACGAGGAGTCTTCTCAGTACAGATACACCTGGGAACTTGTAGGTCCCACAAATATTGGTGGGCGTATAACCGATCTGGCGGTCAATCCGAATGATCTTAGTACCTACTACGTGGGTGCTGCTTCAGGTGGAGTGTATAAAACCATAAACGCTGGAGCGAGTTGGGAAAATGTTTTCACCGATGTGCCCGTTATTTCTGTAGGAGCTATTGCGCTTGATCCTAATAACGCAAATACCCTTTATGTCGGTACGGGTGAAGCGAACGCCTCCAGTTATAGCTTTCTTGGAAATGGAATATATAAGTCCACAAACGGTGGCATGTCATGGGATAATGTTGGCTTAGAACAATCCGGGTATATTGGAAGAATTATTGTAGATTATATGAATCCCCAGAGAGTGTTCGTAGCAGCATGTGGAAATCTCTTTTCTCCCAATTCCGAAAGAGGAATTTATCGCAGCAATGACGGCGGGCAAACCTGGCAGCGGAAACTTTTCATCACTGATTCTACTGCTGCAGTTGATATTGTTCAACATCCTACCAACCCGAATATTCTCTATGCTGCAATGTGGGAGCGTATGAGAGGTTTGAATTATAGACGCTCCTTTGGTCCAAGTTCCGGTATATGGAAATCAGAAAATGGTGGTGATACATGGACTGAGCTTACAAATGGATTACCGACCGGTAGCGATGTGGGGCGAATTGGGCTTACAATTACAAAATCAAATCCAGATCGGCTTTATGCTTTTTATGATAGGACAAATCAAGTCGATGTATTTAAAACCAATGACGGCGGAGCAAGTTGGACTGCGACCAATGATGGAGCTCTGCAGGGGATAAACAGCACCTTTGGCTGGTATTTCGGGCAGATCAGGGTTGATCCTAATGACCAAGATCGAGTCTATGTCATGGGAGTAAACCTGTACCGTACAACGAACGGCGGTTCGAGCTGGAGTGAAATTGCATATAGCGTTCATGTTGATCATCACGCAATGTATATTGACGAGTCAACAGGATTCATAATTGAAGGAAATGACGGAGGGCTCTATACCAGCTCAAACTCAGGTACTTCCTGGACAAAAATAAACAACATTCCCCTGACACAATTCTATGCAATTGAGATCGATCAAACCAATCCCTATAGAATTTACGGTGGAACTCAAGACAACAATACTATCAGAACGCTCACTGGCGCGCTCAATGATTGGGAAGCAATATTGGGAGGAGATGGATTCTACTGCCTCGTAGATTATACGAATCCTAATAGAATATTTGCAGAATATCAGTGGGGCAACTTGTACAGATCTACCAATGGTGGTTCATACTTTAACTATATTGCTTATTCAATGAGCGGAGACAGAACAAATTGGTCTTCGCCTTATGTGATGCACCCTACCGATCCTGACATTCTATACTTTGGCACGTATAGAGTATGGAAAACTACAAATGGTGGATCAGGATGGTCGGCAATGAGCGGAGATCTTACCCAGGGTGATGATGGAAGTAGCTATCATACGATCTCAACAATGGCAATTTCCAAACTCGATCCAAGTCTTATTCTTGCAGGTAGCGATGATGGGCGAGTACACATTTCCAATAACAGTGGAACTTCATGGAATGATATTTCTGCAGGATTACCTGTTCGCTGGATAACCAGGGTTGCTTTCGATCCTCATAATGTAAATACGATTTATGCAACTGTTTCCGGTTTTCGCTGGGATGAAGAAGCTCCACATGTATTCAAATCCATCAATCTTGGGCTGGACTGGCTGGATATAAGTGGAAATCTTCCTGAAATGCCTGTGAACTGCATTGCGATCGATCCTGATATCCAGAATAAACTATTTGTAGGAACGGACTCCGGTGTATTCTTTTCTGAAAATGGGGGACTGAACTGGTATAGTCTTTCTCAAGGGCTTCCAAATGTTCCTGTTACTGATATGAAGATCTACAATCCCGATAGATTTATGGTCATCGGGACGTATGGCTGTTCCGCATATAAAATAGATCTTGATGACATCATTGTTAGTGCTGATCCTGAACCTGAAGCGCAGGTGCTTGTTCAGCTTTATCAGAACTATCCTAATCCTCTTTCTCTTTCCATACACACCTCAACGCAGATCGATTTCTCTCTGAATACTCCTGCAGATGTTGATATTACTGTTTATAATGTAAAAGGACAAAGAATCAAAAACATTGTGAATACTCAAATGGCAGCGGGAAATCATAATGCACAATGGAATGGTGCTGATGAATTTGGAAAATTTGTTTCTACAGGTGTCTATCTTTACAAGTTGTCTGTAAATGGCAATGTGAAGCAAATAAAGCGATGTACAATAATAGAATAATGCAAAACAACAAAAGAAGATATTGAAAGAACCCAAAGATTGATATTAATGAGATAATTTCAAAAAACTAATACATTTCTTAGAAGCAGAATTTCTCGTCCTGCTTCTTTTTTTATGTGCACCACTCATAATGGAATATCTAAAATTTACAAGCTAATTAGTGATAGATTTAGTATAAATATTCCATTTTTTCCCATTCGATTGGGTCAATTTTAACCTTAAAATAATTGCAGAAAAATTTGACAACTTTTTGTAGGAATTTCGAATGAAAAAAATAAATTCAGGAGGTGCAGATGAAAAAAATAGCTGTACTTTTATTTTTATTACTTCTCTCAGCAACAGCTTTTGCTGCATATCAGGTAGGGGATGTTGTATCAAATTTCAGCTGGACTGATAACACTGGAACTTCACATAATATTTACGATCTCATCGATGCTGAAAAAGCGATTGTATTTTTCTGGGGAGGTACTGGTTGACCTAGCTGTACTGCGGCGGCGCCGCAATTAGAAACTATCTGGCAAAACTACCAGGGAACAGGTCATTGTTATATCCTCTCTGAGACAAATTGGACTTCCTATGGAGCAACCTATTTTTACTCTTATGATATCGATCCATTCTATGGCCAATATGGGAACGGATACATTCCATTCTTCGCTGTCATTGGTGGTGAGTATAAACTGTTCTATGGAGACAACGGTGTGGGCAGTGTAAGCGCTGCATTGGATGCTGCAATTCAGTCTTTAGGATTATATGCAAACTTTACTGCAAATATTACTCAGGGACCACCGGAACTCACAGTTCAATTTACAAGTACTTCTTCAGGAGCCCCTGATACGTGGGAATGGGACTTCAATAATGATGGTACTATTGACAGCTACGAAGAAAATCCGGAATGGACTTATACGACCGTTGGTTCTTACGATGTTTCTCTTACTATATATGAAGGAGCTGATAGTGACGAATTTCTGCAGGAAGATTTTATCACTGTGATCAATCCTACGAATATTTCAGGTCAGGCAGCTGGTACATGGTCACCCACCTACGGCACATATACTATAACAGGAGATGTAACAGTTCCTGTTGGTGCGGTTCTCACAATCGAGCCAAGCACGAACATTGTTGTAAATAACAACAGCAAGATTGAAGTGAAAGGCCAAATAAATGCCCATGGCTCCGAGCGGGGTTTGATAAATTTCTCAACCGATGATACCTGGAAAGGTATCAAGCTCATCGATAGCCAGGAAGATAATGTGATCTTCTTATGCTATTTCACGGGTTCGACAGAAAGCGCAGTGGATATTGATAATTCTTCTGTAGATATACTCAACAGCACTTTTTATGAGAATACAAACACTTCTCAAAAAGGTCCTGCTATAAATGTGCTGGACGCGAGCGATGTGCTTATTTCGGGTAATATAATTGCAAATAACTTTAGCTCAATCCTCTCAGGCGGTATCGTTCTTGATAATGCAACAGTAGAAATTTCACACAATATTATCGTGAATAACGAAGCAACCTTTGCAGGTGCAATTGGAATGAAGAATGGTTCTGATGCATCACTTATCAATAATACAATTGCAAATAACACTGGGGGCTATGCTTGTATTTATCTTATATCCTCTTATCCGAATGTGTTGAACACGATCATCATTCATGATGGTTTGATATTCACGACTTTTAGCAGTAATCCAATAGTGAATTATTCCTGTATCTCAGGCGGATATTCCGGGACAGGTAATATCGGCGATGATCCCCAGTTTGTAAATCCTACTGCAGGAGATGGAAATGCGTATAATGGCTTAACTGCTGATTGGAACCTGCAAGAGACTTCTCCTTGTATTGATGCCGGTGATCCTTCTTCACCTCCCGATCCTGACGGTACAATTGCAGATATGGGAGCTTTGTACTATCATCAAGTGGTTTCGACTGACGATCCTCACAACAATATGATCTATATCAGGCAGAATGCACCCAATCCTTTTAAGAGTTCTACTTCAATATCTTATTCATTACCGAAAAATTCTGAAAATGCTGTCATTACAATCTATAATGTAAAAGGTGATGTGGTGAAAGAATTCACACTTGATGATACTGAAGGTGAGATCGTTTGGAATGGCTTTGATCAGAATAATAAAGCAGTTACAAGCGGAGTTTATTTCTATAGACTCCAAGGAAATTCCTTTTCTCAGACAAGATCAATGGTCTTCTTGAAATAGCGTATTCCTGGAAACCTAAAATAGCTTTCGGTTGAGAGGAAGGAACTGGTGTTCCAGCTGGTCTTCAAAATCAGTAGTGAGCGGATAACACCGTCCATGGCAGGTTCGATTCCTGCCCTCTCGGCCATTTTTTTATTTAAAAAATAGGATATAAAATGGATAAAAACGAACTCAGAAGAATTCCCGGAGTGGATACATTGAAGAAGAACTCTGAAATTAAAAATCTCATTACTGAATTTGGAGAAGAACTTACAGTTTTCTCGATCCGCCAGGTATTAAATAAGGTCAGAGAATCTGTTCTTAAAGGGAAGAGAATGCCATCTGAAAATAAGCTATTCGCTATGATAGAGCAACGAATATATAATGTCGGCACTTCTTCATTAAAAACAATGATCAATGCGACAGGTGTGGTACTGCATACAAACCTTGGACGCGCACCGCTGGGTTCTGCACTTACAAAAGAGGTTTCGAGGATAATTGAAGGATACTCAAATCTTGAGTTCGATTGTGAAAAAGGCAAACGGGGTCACAGGGAAGATCATATTACCGATCTTATTACTTTCACCACAGGAGCCGAAGATGCAGTTGTAGTAAATAATAATGCAGCAGGTATTTTTTTCTCTCTCAGTACATTCTGTGCAGGCAAAGAAGCAGTGATCTCGCGCGGGGAACTTATTGAGATCGGTGGCTCCTTCCGAATCCCGGACATCATGCAGCAAAGCGGTGCAATTATGGTAGAAGTCGGTACAACGAACCGTACACGCATTTCAGATTACGAAGTAGCACTTACTAATGAGACTGCGGTGTTGTTCAAAGCTCATAAATCCAATTATTATATCCAGGGATTTTCTGATGAAGTTGAGATCGATGCGCTGGCGGAGCTGGCACATGCTCATGGACTTCTCTGTATATTTGATATGGGGTCGGGACTGCTTAGGAAACCGAAGGGACTGCCCCTGGAAACCGAACCTGATGTCCATACTGCATTGCGATCAGGTGCCGATCTTGTGATGTTTAGTTGCGATAAACTTCTGGGGGGACCACAGGCAGGCATCATTGCAGGAAAAAAGGAGTATATTCGGAAATTAAAGAAATCTCCTCTCATGCGAGTTCTACGTGTTGGTAAAATGACTCTGGCTGCGCTTTCTACAGTATTAAGGTGCTATCTCAAGGATGAATCACTAATTACAAATGTACCTGTATTCCAAATGCTGAATCAGAAAAAAGAAGGGCTGAAGAAGAAGGCAGAAAAATTTTCTAAGCTTCTATCAAGAGAGAAAATTCCCAATAAAATTATTGATAACATTGCTCGGTGCGGTGGAGGAACACTTCCACAGGTTGAGATTCCCAGCTATGCTATTAAGCTCGATCTTTCTAAATCGAAACTTACTCCAGAGCAGCTTCATCATAAATTATTGCAATTAGAAAAACCGATCATTGGCATTCTTCGTGAACGATCACTTATGTTTGATATTTTTACTTTGAACAAAGAACAGCTTGCATACATAGCAGAACAGGTAAAAAAGATCATATTCACGTAACATCATGAAGCATTTGATAATGGGTACAGCCGGTCATGTTGACCACGGGAAGACTGCGCTCGTCAAAGCACTGACAAATTTTGACTGCGATACTCATAAGGATGAAAAACAGCGCGGGATCACTATCCATCTCGGTTTCACACACCTTGATCTGCCGAATGGGAACAGCATCGGTATCATCGATGTACCCGGGCACAAAGATTTTATCAATACCATGATCTCCGGAGCAAGTACCATCGATTTTGTACTTTTTACAATTGCTGCAGACAGCAGTATCATGCCTCAGACCAGGGAGCATCTGCACATCATGGAACTTCTTGGGATCAAGAACGGTATTATTGCTCTGACAAAAAGCGATACGGTTGATGAGGAAATATTGGAACTCGTGGAGCTTGAGATAAGTGAGTTTGTGTCCGGCACTTTTCTTGAACATGCTCCCATCATAAGGACTTCAGTGAAAAATAATTCAGGAATTGAGGAGTTGCTGAAAGAGATCATCAAGATCACAGAACATATTGATCAGCGTTCAACCGGTAGTTTTTTCCGAATGTACATTGATAGAATTTTCAGTGTTCAGGGATTCGGAACCGTCATAAACGGCTCTGTCTTGCAAGGGAGAGCAACGAAGAATACTGTTTTGTATTTACTTCCGGGTGGAAAAGAGTTGCGGATTCGTCAAATGGAGCATCACGGGAAAGAGGTGGATGAAGTGGTGTCCGGTCAGCGAGCTTCTTTGAATGTGGTGGGACTCGATATAAAGGATTTTAAGCGCGGAATGATAGTCTCAGAAAGAGTGATCAAACCGTCAAAAATGATAGATGCCGAGCTTACTTTATTTGAGCATGAAAAAAAATTCGGAATATGGAATTATGCACTTTTTCTGATGGGTACATTTGAGGACCAGGCGCGGTTACATCTGCTTGATAAAGATAGTTTGAAAAGTGGGGAAACCGGATTGGTACAGATACATCTTGGAAAAGAGTGTTTTCCTATTTTTGGTGATTATTTTATTGTCAGAAGTACATCAGGAGATGTTACACTTGGTGGAGGAAAAATACTTGATGCGTATCCTCTGCATCATAAGAAGAGAACCCCCAAAATCATCCAACATCTCCAGAATATTGCGGATGGCGGGTTACCTGCATTTTTAGCAGCAGAAGTGAGAAAACAGCCACATGCAGTGCCTCTTACATACTTAACTGAAATATCCAATACACCCGATAAAAAGCTTAGAGAAATTATACACAAATCTTTTCCGGAGGATATTGAAACAAGAGGAGTCAATCGAGAATTATTACTTGTAACCGGTTCAAGAATAGACATGTTGAAAGATCGAATCGGCAAACTGCTTTCGCTGCACCATAAAAATAATCCCCTTATAAAAAAGGGAAAAACATTTGAAGAATTATCCGGTTTGCTGAATTTGAACAAAGAATACGATAGTCCGATTTTAAATATAATATTAAAAGAAATGAGTGATGAGGGGATTCTCAATCAAGTTGAAGGAACTTTTGCGATTAGAGAAGAGCAGATTGCTTTATCAGATGAAGATATGAAAAAGATCCATAAAATTGATCAATTTGTGCTGAATTCAGGTATAAAAGTTCCCTTAATAAGCGAGATAAGGTATTTTGCGCAGGATGAGGGAATAGCTCAGAAAGAGTTGCATGATATTATCAATCATCTTGTTGAAAATAAGAAAATTGTAACGATCGAAGGTTCATTCATTCACGCTGAGATTATCGGAAAAGCAGGAAAGGTATTGTTGCAGCATTTCAAGAGAAACGATACTCTGATCCTTTCAGATTTCCGTGACCAGTTGCAGGCAAACAGGAAGATATGCCTTCTGCTGCTTTCCTATTTTGATGACAAGGGATGGACAGTTCGCAAAGGGGATTTCAGGATTTTATCTGAAAAAGGGAAGAAATTATTGAGCGGATAAAATCTCAAAACACATTATATCCATTTAATGGATGGTAATTTCGGGAATTAAAAAATAATTAATCAGATAATTTTTTTACAAGACCGACAAATTTTGAAGGATTGCCAGACTGGTCTTTGAGCAACCATGCACGGGTTTGAATAGGAACGATCTTGCCGTTTTTGCCGATATATTCCTTTTCATAAACATCGGAGTATCCTCGTACAAAAACCTGGTTATCTCTCAGACTGTCTTCCGTCTCATACCATTTTTCAGGGGTGAGCTCCTGGTAAGTCTTTTCGTTTAGTTCCGCTAGAGTGTAGCCCAGAAGGTCGCAATACTTACTATTTGAATTGACGACTTGACCATCCATGTTACAGATAACGATCGCTTCGTCTGCCCATTCGCTTAGTGTTGTGATGAGATTATCGTATTTTTGTTCGGATACTTCCAGTTTTTTTTCAAGTACTATCTGCATTTGTTTTAACTCAGCATTTTCTAATGAAAGATCATGATTTGTGCAACCTAAAAAAAACAAAGCAATTAAACACAAAATGATGATGCATTTTACATATTTCATAGAACCTCGCACTTATTTTGATCATATTTCCTTATGAAAAAACCATTGATCTGTGTCAAGTTAATGTAATGTAGGAATCTTAAAAATCTTTATCAAAATACCTATTATAAAAATATTGACGCTTTGCATAGCATAAATCATTCAGACAGTAGAAAGGATGTATAATGCGCGAAGCTTTTAAGATACGTTATACTAATATAAAAATGCCTGATTTTTTCTTAAAATGCAGTATTGATATTAAAAAATTACATAATTCTAAGTATTTATAAAACTATAATGAAACCCGAGCAACCCATTCGAAAAATCATCCATATCGACATGGACGCATTCTTTGCAGCAGTAGAGGTGCGTGATAATCCTGAATACAGAGGAAAACCACTCATTGTTGGCGGCGACCCGAACAGCAGGGGAGTTGTCGCCACATGTTCATATGAAGCCCGAAAATATGGCATACATTCTGCGATGGCAAGTGCTGTTGCATACAGACTTTGCCCACATGCAATATTTGTTCATGGCAGGCATGAGGTGTATAGCCGGATATCAAAACAGATTAGAAGAATATTTGAAGATTATTCGCGACTTGTCGAACCCATATCCATTGATGAGGCATACCTTGATGTAACCTATAATAAAAAGGATATGAAGTCAGCAACTCTAATCGCAAAAGATATCAAAAAGAGAATATTCCAGGAAACAGGATTAACAGCTTCATCGGGTGTTTCATATAATATGTTTTTGGCAAAAATTGCGTCCGATATGGATAAACCGGACGGACTTGTTGTCATTCCTCCCGATAAAGCAAAAGAAGTGTTGGAAGGGCTTCCCATCGGTAAATTCTACGGTATCGGCAAAGTGACCGAGAAGAAAATGCAGATACTTGGCATTCTTAACGGAAAGGATTTAAAGGAGCAAACGCTTGGTGAACTGATACGCCATTTTGGCAAAGCTGGGAAATATTATTACTACATTGTGAGGGGAATTGATAAGAGGGAGGTTACTTCTGAGCGGAATATAAAATCAATTGGTAATGAGAACACCTTTGCAACAGATATTGATGATATGCATGAGATGAAGGAATATTTAGCGAAATGTGCTGAGAAAATTGAAGAAAGATTAAAGGAACATAATGTCGCCGGGCGAACGATCACACTGAAGATAAAATATCCGGATTTCTTTCAGGCGACAAGAAGCAAAAAAATACTCAAACCCACACAAGACAAAGATATTATTATCAGCACAATAAACTCTCTTTTGGAAGAAATCCTCGTAAAAAAATGTAGTGTAAGACTGCTTGGGATAAGTATATCAAATCTTGAGAAAGACGAGATAAATTTACCTCACCAGCTTACATTAAAGCTCTAATTTACTAAAAAAAATCAGAATTTAGAACTTAGCATAATCAACAGTTCAAATATTATTCGTGCTGCCCGTGTTCAATATCTGTGAGTGAACCTTTCGTAAATAAATAATCCTTTAATTCATGGTCAAAAGCGGGATCCTGTCTGCGTATCCATTCGAGCAACATCGAAGCATGCTCTTTTTCCTCATCCCTGTTATGGGCAAGTATTGAAGCAAGTTCCTGATTATCACACACATCAACACGCTGATTATACCAATCAATTGCTTCAAGCTCTTCGATGAGTGAGTTGAGCGCGCGGCTCATATTAATTGTATCTGAAGATAGTTCACGTATATCTTCATGCGTACTATTAGGCATTGTGTCCTCCTGCCATTTAATTGATCTATAGTTTAAATCTTTTTATTATTAATGCAAGAAAAATAATTCACAGACCTTGACATTAAAATTTAATAGAAAACCATCTTTTCATACGGAGGTTCCATGGAAATAAAGAAAATTTCGACATTGCATTTGCCTGTTGATCTTGCATATCTGTCTGCTGCACAGGCGTTTATAAATGAGTTGGCTCGTCTGGCAAAATTTTCGCAGAAGGATATTACATTTTTTAATGTTGCGGTGGAAGAGGCGATCACTAATGTGGTGAAGCATGCTTTTCTACCAGATGAGGATGCCGCATTTGATGTTATCTGCGAGCTTACCCCAGTAGAATTCAAGGTTATTATTAAGGATAAAGGTTTACCTTTCGATCCAAGCCAGGTAGCGGATTTTTCTGCAGAAAAATCATTGGACGGAGATGAGCAGGTAGGGCTCGGATTTCGGCTCATGAAGGGAAGCGTTGATCAGTTGTCATTTCATAACATGGGATACGGTGGTAAGGAAGTACACCTCGTAAAATTCGTAGATCAGAAACATGTCGAAAAATATTTCCTTAAATCTGAGATGGAAGCTTTCGAGCAGCCAAAGTATAAATCAAAAAAAGAGCGAGTTGCCATACCTTTCAATGTGGAGCTTTTACAAAAAAAGCAGGCGATAGAAATTTCACAATGTGCATATCGAACATACGGCTATACTTACATTATGGAAAACATATACTATCCTGAACGGCTTATAGAAATGTCAAAATCCGCCGAACTAATATCCGCAGTGGCAGTGAGTGACAAAAACGATGAGGTGATGGGACATTGTGCCCTGGAATGTTTTGGCAGGAAGAAAGATATTCCCGAACTCGGAATGGCATTCACAAAACCAAAATTCCGGGGACAGGGCTGCATGACTAAACTCACAGAATTCCTTGATAAGCAGGCAGTTGAAAAAGGGATCAAGGGCATGTTTGCCAAAGGCGTGACCACGCATCCTTATTCACAAAAAACATTGATGAGGGCTGGGTTCAAAGATTGTGCAATTCTCATAGGATTGTCACCCTCGAAAATATTTGAAGGGATGAATGAGCAGGGGGCTCAGAGAGAAACCCTTGTGCTGAGTTATTTTAAACTGATAGATCAAGACGTGAATGTGTTCTCAACAGAAAAACATAAAAATATAATTGAAAAAATCTATCATAATGCGCAGGTTGATGCAAGGATAAAAATATCTGATAAATCCGATATGGGATCAAAAGAAATGGTGCAATCCGATGTGGAAATCGAAGTGAAAGATTCACTCAATTTTGCAAATATCTACATCAATGACTGCGGTGAGAATATAAAGCTGGAGATCAGGCAACGCCTCAGAGAACTATGTCAGAAGAAGATCGAAACCATAAATCTCTATCTCGATCTTTGTGATGAGAACTCCGTGAATTATGTAGAGGATATCGAAGATTTGGGATTCTTCTTTGCTGGTGTATTTCCTAATGACAAGAAACAATATCTTGTGCTTCAGTACTTAAATAACGTGCCTATTGATTATAAGAGAATAGTGCTTGTTTCTGATTTTGCAAAAGAACTTGGAGAGTATGTAAAGAAGTGCGATCCGAACCAGAAGTGAAAAGCTCTCAAAGCCCAACCATTCGCGAGATTCTATCAATCCAGAAAAATTCAAAACCCGCCTGCGTTTCTATCAGGTGAAGCGGTGGTTAGACTGCCTGATTGTTGACAGACAAATCTTTTGACATAAGAACATTTGTTGCCTTGTAACCTAATTTTTTATACAATGTTATTGCCAGTTTATTATGACCAAACACATGCAGTTTGATGGTAGATAATCCTTTATTTTCCACTTCTTTTTCCAGTACTTGAAAGGCTTGAGTCCCATATCCTTTTCTTCTATGATTCTTATTTATGAAAATATCACATATAAAAGCGTGTTTAATTCCTTCTTTTTCACGTATTTCATACCATAAAATGCCTACTTTATTTGAAGTGACCTTATCAAAAATAGAATAAAGAAAATTATTTGGTGTCTCTAATCCGTTTGGTAGAATTCTTTCTATTTGTTCTTTCGCTTGTCTTATCGCTTTCTTTTGATCCCGAACACCTGCACGAATAAATTCTTTGGGAAGTTCATCTATTACAGTATTTATGTATGATTGAAATTCTTTCTTAGTCATTCGTTTAAATTTAACCATCTATTTTCTCCATTTTTGCAAAGAAAAACATGAATTGGCAGTCTAACGGATAAGCTCACCTACAGAAACGCAAAGTGCAGATAAACTATAAATTACCAAAATGACTTTTGAATGCTCTTCATACTTTAGATTAGAACCCCACTGCGTTTCTGTCAGGTGAAGCGGGGGTTAGGTAGCCAGAACAATAACTATTCGTTAACTTTTTGGTTTTCGCCAAATAAACCTAACATAACTGGGAATTTCAAGAAAACCAATCGACGAAATTAAATCAACCAATTCCCAACCCTTTGCACTTATTTCGTTAAGATGCTTGCTAATGTTATTGGAAAGGGGCTTAGAAAGAAACCACTGCTTTATCTCAGTGACTTTATATTCAAACTGTTGATTCATATTAATACCTCCAAATTTTACGGTAAAAAATAATATTTTGCGGTTAAATTTTTTCTCTCACGGGCTACCTAACATGTATTAGACTGCTTAAAATTTCATATACTGCGAAGTTAAGCAGGATATTACCAAATTGGGATATTTACTTCTCATTGCACTCATATTCGATATTAGTTTTATATAAATCATTTGATTACAAGAAGAAAATACCATTCTTTATTTGTCAAATATATTTTTCTTGCCTAATTAAGCAAGAAATATTATTTATAATTTAAGCAGTATATGAGATTGTTTATGCAAGATAAAAAAATACTTACGCAAGTGAAAGATCTTATCAGAAAGAAGCATTATAGCTATCGAACTGAAAAAACATACATCTATTGGATGAAACAATTTTATTATTATTTTGATAAGCGTAATCCTGCTGAAATGGGATCGAGGGAAATTTTAAAATTTTTAACATATCTTGCAACCCAAAAAAAAGTTAGTTCTTCCACGCAAAATCAAGTATTAACCCCGTTAGAAATTATTGAAGGATAATCAATGTCATTTTATTATGTATATCTACTACAAAGTTTAAAAGATGATAAATGGTATACAGGATATACTTCTAACTTAAAAAAACGTTTAGGAGAACATAATAAAGGTTATATAAAATCAACAAAAAATAGAAGACCATTTGAACTTATTTACTATGAATCCTGTTTAAATGAAGAAGATGCAATTGCACGAGAAAAGTATCTAAAATCCGGAATGGGAAAAAGATATTTAAAGAATCGTTTAAAAAGATTTCTAACGGGGTAAATGCGTTACTATTTCTTTATAAGGATGTATTAAAATACGAAATCAATGCATTAGAATTTACTAGAGCAAAATTGCCACAACGGATTCCAGTTGTTTTAAGTAAAAAAGAAGTTAACCAAATTCTAAATAATTTAACTGGAATTCATTGGCTTGTAGCAAACCTGCTCTATGGTTCTGGTTTAAGATTAATGGATAAGCTTACCTGCAGAAACGCATAATGCAGATAAACTATAAATTACCATACTGACTTTTTAATGCCATCTTAACTAGAAAATTAAAAACCCACTGCGTTTCTGTCAGGTGAAGCGGTGGTTAGGATTATTTAACTAACGAAATTCTTTTTTCTTTTACAACAAAAATTTTAGAGTCATCACTTGAAAAGGCAGCATTTTTCCCTCGACAAATAGACTTTTTATGTAAACCATTGTAGTCAACTATTTTCCATCCATCATACCTATAGAGAATTTTAGAGCCACTTTTAGAAATTTTTGTGTCACATAAGCCAGTAGTTATATTTAAACCGTTAATTTCATTATTTTCATTAATTGTATATAGCTGATAATTAGACCTGAAGACCATTTTAGTACCATCTTCAGAAAAAGCAACTGCCGTGTCAATCATGTAACCTTCATAAAGTAAAGTTTTTTCAGTACCATCAATGTTTACAGAATATAACTTACTTTTCCGCTCAACAGAATTTCTATCATACAATAAATAATATATTTTTTCTCCGTTTGGATGAAAACGTGGGTGTCGAAAATAATAACGTTTAGTCATTCCAAGAGAATCAGTTACGACATCAGTGATAATGTTTGTCTCAATGTCAATGGATGAAATTGAAATAGTGTTTGCAACTGTATCTATCCTACCAGAAAAAATAAGTGATTTACTATCAGCTGAAAATGATGGATATTTTTGCCACCAGTTACCGGAATTGGTTAGATTTTGCCAATTTTCGCCATTACTGTCCATAATATAAATATCAAAAGCATTATAAGCAATTTTGTTTCCATCAGGAGATATTACAATTTCATTTAAAGGTGAAACTGGGAAATTAATTTCAACAGAATCACTGCCATCAAAATTCATAAAGTAATAACCTTCACATTTAATAATTACTTTTGAATCATCTGGAGTAAAGTAAACTTTACCATAATAATCACAACCATATTTATCATCACCTAAAAAGTAATGATAAGTAAAATCTGATCCATCAAGATTACAAGAGCATAACCAAAATTCAGAGTAATCACATTCGTGTGCATAGTGGTTTTCACACGAAACTAGAATTAATAATATAAGAGAAAGGAAAATAATGTTTTTGATATTCATTTCTAAATTATTATTTTATGTTTCTAATTAAAATATATTGATGAAGCACTACATATATTATACTGCGTAAATTATTATATCCTGCATAGTTGCGCGGTTTAACATTCTTTTTCATAACGGTTACATCATAATTATGAAGCATGCAAAATTATCTTATACTATCCTACCCAATAAACTCATTGCCAACTTTACGTGCACGCTCCGGTTTATCCAGATCAATGCCCAAAGCCAAACCGGTCTCAACCAATAAATTCCAACCGGCACTTAAATATACATGAGGATTCATCTCACCGGCATCTGGCACAAGTATAGTAGTGAAAGGCGTTTCTCTATTAGCAATCGCTACTACATTAAGCCCGACTCCTTTTACTAAAACATCCTGGAATTTTTCAATTTCATCATCGATTGGATCAATTACAAAAACAATATCATTCTTATCCATTACTTCTTCAATGCCGTGAACAGCATAAGTGCCTTCCAAAAAGTCAGACTTTTTCCTGGTGATCTCATTTGTCTTAAGAGTCAGCTCTTCAGCCACACCATCGTTATAGCCGGCAAAGTAGATCGTTGGTGCTTTAGTTGCTGCTTCAATAATACTCGAATCGATCGGTAATGTTAAGGCCGTTTCGATTTTCTGTGCTAATTCAGAGTAAATATTGGCTTCATATTTATTCGCTATATGCCAGAGGATCGATTCATAAAATAATGCTTGTTCAATAACACTTTTAGTGGCTGCTACTGCTTGTTCCCAGCCACATGTGAGAATAAAAGTTTCTGCGCAAGCTTCTTCCAAAAGAGTTCCTTTATTTGCAGATAGGGCGAAACGATTTTTATTACCAAGACCAGCCAGCTTTTTTGCAAGTAATAAAACCTCTTTGGTTCTTCCTGAATTCGATGCGCAAAAAACAGCAAATTTTGAGAGATCATATTGTGATGCCTGACGAGAACCATCAGTTGTAATACAGAGATCCAGTCCCATCGTTAGAGCTTTGCGAATAGCATTCTTTGCAGGAAAGATACGGCTCGAACCCTCACCGGTAAGTAGAAGTTTGCCTACGGATCTAATTTTCTCTGAAACTTCTTTTGTCTGTTCCGGATTAAAATTTTTCACCACATCGATAGTATCTATCATTTCCCGGACTAATGCATACTTTGAATATTTTTCTTCTGTCAAATTCATCGCTGAACTCCTTTCAAAATAAATTCAAGTTATTGTAATTGATTTGATGATCTCAACTTCTTTTTTTAATATTAGCTACCACTTTCTTAAAGTCTTCTGTTTCTTTTCGTACCTGATCAATAAAACTATTATCTTCGATGGTGCCAATTGCAGCAGTCATTTCAGCCGTATTTCTATATGTTGCCTGGCGAAACGGGTTGTCAAAGTCTTTTTTCCTTGAGATATAAACCTGGTCCCTGATGAATTCCTGGATTTCTACCGCTTTATCCAATGCTGATATCCATTGTTCATTTGTTGGCTTATCTGATCCAAGTATTTCGCAAAGCGTGGCAAATGCATGCTTTTGTTTCTCAAACGGGTATTTTTCCCAAAGAGTATTATACCTGTGATGGATTTTATCCCAATTGCTAAGTTTGCCTGAGACAATATCGGATCGAATTTGATCGACCTGTTGCTCAGGAATAAGTTGTCCACCGAGGTTTATCCAATTTTTTTCACGTTTACCTTTCAGAGCATCACACATTGATGAAAATCCAACTTCAAGATTTGTTTTTAAATATTCCAATAAATTCTTAACAGCGTAATAATGAAGCATATCGCGATATGCATGATATGCCTTGTATGCTTTGAGGATCACAAGCTTTCGTTTTGATTTCTCCATGTTTTCCCCAAGGATCTCTAAACAATTTACTTGCTCTTCAGCTCCCAATAAAAGCCCACGTCCAATTTTGGCGAGTTCTGTATCGTTTTTATCATCAGTTGAATCACCTTTGCTGCGTAAACTTGCTTTAGCGGTCCATATTTCCAATAATTGACACGCATTGAATATTTCTTCAATAGTATCAGGTGCCAAAGAATCAAACTCGATATTTTGAAATTTCCCTTTACGCTTGTCACGCTTGTGAAATTTCCAGGAATTTCTGGCGAGGGCATACATATTGTATAACCACCAGAATGCAGGCATAATTTCCAATTGATCCTTCGCTGTATTGTTGTTGAGAAGTGAAAACGGCAATGGGATATCAAGCTCGTACGGATAATCAGCTTTGGAAAGTAGTACGAAAGAAGCAAAACGACATGAATGTTTAATGCTTGTGCATAATCCAGGCCAGAATCCGCGACCTGCCTGGATCTCGTTATCATTAGCTCTGCTGTTGTGATTTGAACCGATCGTTGCACCTGCAGCTATATTGCTTTGACCCATTATAACCGCTGCAACCAGAAATGAATTATTATGATGTTGTTCGTGTGCAGGAAATATAAGACTGTAGAGCACTTCACAGCATGAAATAGTTGAATTAGCTCCCAGAAATGAGTGGATAAGCCGTGCTCCATATTTCAAGCTTGAATTATCCCCTAAAATAAATCGTACTGCTTTACAGCCATAAAAAATATGGCAGCCATATCCAATAATGCCATTAACTAATTCAACGCCCTCTCCTATCTGTGTCCGTTCTGACTCTGAAGATTTTATTGTTAGATTCTTAAGTTTATTGACTCCCTTAATATAACAATGTGAACCGATTTGAACATCCTTAAGAGTACGGGAATTTTTAATTACGCACTGTTCTCCGATCGTGCCATAGAAACCACGTCGGGAATCATAACTGTTTTGTGTTATATTTTTCAGTTTTTCTTGTAATGCAATATCATCCCGATACTTTGCCCAGATATAAGCATCTGCAGGTATTATGCTGTCAAAAGGTATTATTCCTCGAGAACCGGTCTCGTTTATCAGGTCAAGCCATATGCGGACTTTTTCTTTTTCACCTTCTTTAATAATTCCATTACCGAATTTTGCATAGTTAGTCGTTTGCATTTCATCGATGCTGGATAAGATACAACGATCACCAATAATGAAATTTGACAAATACCGAACATCATGAATGGCAACGTCATCTCCTATGTCACAAGCTATAATTGTGCTGTTCGTAATACCAACCGGAACCTTTAGGTCATGATGTTCTAGAATTACATTTCGTACATTTCCGATTCTGATAAGCCCGAAGAATTCATTATTTTTTATTTGCGCAGTATCAAATTGATCGGTGACGAATATTTCGTCCCAGTTATCAGAAGTGTTGTTGTTTTCTACAAGTTGCTCAACTTCTATTGAGCTCAAATGACGCCAGCGGTCTTTGGGCTGAGAAGCTTGTATGTTACGAAGATAATATTCATCTTTTCCATCGGGTAGGTATTTTTTAGGTATGAAATTTTTTCCAATACCGTTTGTTGATAGAATTGAGACAGTACTCATATTATGTACTCCTTGAATTTTAAAATATGATATTGATTCCGTTTTTCTAGAATTTTAAAGTCAATAAAAAAATATCCGATGAACTAATTTTTGATTTAATTAATTTGCTGGCAATGTATTGAAAGGGAAATTTAAAATTGATTAAATGTAAGCAGTTCAACACAGAATGCATTATTGCTGGTTATTTTTTCGATCTACTGAACACTTTATCAAGATTAAATATCTGATGCAGCAGTACTGCGAGGATCGTAGTTGTTGGCAATGGGTCGGTGAAAAATGTTTTAATGAATTCCGGTGCGCGTGCATACAGCTCGGGTAACATAGCAGTACTCAACCCGAAAATGAGTGAAATGCCCACTACAAATGTTTTTCTGGAATCCCAACTATGACTGAACATCTCTTTCAATCCGACACAGATCATAAAGCATCCGGAGAACAAAATTGAAGCTCCTAAAACCGGTTTGGGGATCAGTGATAAAGCAGTAATTAATTTTGGGAAAAATGCTAATATTATGAAGATTATTCCTGCAACCACGCTGATCCAACGGCTCACAACTTTTGTGGCTCCTGCTAATCCAATATTGCTTGAAGATGTGTCGACTGCCATACCTCCGATCAACCCTGCTACTGAAGTGGAAAGACCATCAGCGAGAAGACCTTTTCTGATTGGGGCAAAATTTACTTCTTTGAGATCAGGTTCGGATATTTTCTGAGCTGCCAAAAGATTTCCAAAAGATTTTAACGAACCACTGATAGCTATCACAATAAAGGGAATCATCATCTTAAGGTCGAATGTGATCCGTTTAAACTCCGGACCAAATGAGGGGAGTGCAAAAGTGGGACTGCTCTTTACTGCAAAAAGACTATACCAGTATTCAGGAACAAGAATGAGGGCTAATAACCATCCTAAAACCATGCCGATGAGCAGGCAATACATTTTGATAAAACCTTTACCCCATATATTACTCAGTACCATGATCATCAAAGAAATCGCACCGATAAAAATATCAACACTACGAATTGCATCTCCATAAAAAGCCAATCCGAAAACAGATGTTACAGATAATTTGATAATACTGACACCAACCATAGCAACTACGAGTCCTACAACGTAGGTTGGGAAGATCCTTTTAAGTTTTTGTACTATCGGTGCAAGTGCCATCTCAACTATGCCTGCAATGATGATCATGCCACGCATCAAGGGAAGCCCACCGAGCCAAGCAGCAGAAAGGGAAAGACTGAAATAGGAGGGTCCGCAGAGATTTGGACATAAATATCCTGAACCGATAAAGGGCAGCCCGACCGACTGGATAATTGAGCCGAATCCCACTGCAAGCATGGACAGGGATAAAAGGGACGCAGTGAATTCCATTGAAGCATTTAGCTGACTTGCAAAAAGGATCGGGAGGCAAAGAGACATCACCATCAACATCACATGCTGTACGGAAAGCACGAAAAGCTGTCCCGTGGGTGGAACTTCGTTTACTGAATATTCATATTTCCTATTTTTTTGAGTCATTGGCACTCCGTTGTTCTATGGGGGATTGGGCAGATCGGTGATCGCTCCCACATAAATCTTATCACCAGATAAATCGGTTTTACGAATGTACATGCATTTTTTGATGAGCTCACGACGGAATCGATTCTTTACAAGGAACACTTCCCACACACTATCATTAGTTTTTAAACCATTCAACGCTTTCAAAAAGGGTTTATGCCCGACTTCGTCAGCACATTCCAGGAGCTGTATCTGCGAGAGACTGTCTTCAAGAACGGGTGAAATCACTATATCTCCATTCGGACAAAATGCAAAAACCGCCACATCTCTGTAGTTATATTGCGATGTAGGGTCAGCTATCTCCGCGAGTGCAGAATGCCCTTTTTTTTTGATGAGCTCTGCCGCGCCATCCACAATGATCCTGATGAATTCCTGCTCTTCCTGCGGATAATTTATTCCACCGCCCACAAAGAATTCTTTGCCTTCAGGGGTAGTAACTTTAAAATGACATGAAGATTTCGGTACAGGATAGAATTTTCCTGGTTCCCACCATGAATAATGAACCCATGCGTGGGGATTGTTAGGGTCATCTAAAGCCTTCAATGTTAGTGCTGCGATCTCTTTACCATTTTTATCCGTTACACTTATTAGGTTGGTGTTTTCAAGATTTTCCATGCCGCTATGAAAAATATTATTGCAATCCATATCGTAGATATAGAGGTAGTGATCCTTCGTAGTAAAAAGCTCACGATTGTTATGGAAGTAATCCAGACTCGCAATGCCGTCTCTTTCGAGAATTTGTGCTGCATCGTACACGAATTTCACCAGTTTTTTTGTATCACGATATTTGTACATGTTCAGGTCGAGGTCTTCATATTTTTTGGAACAGCCGGTTGAGAAGAGTATGAGGAAAACAAGAATAATAATTGGTGACAGTTTCCGCGTATTCAGAAAAATCCTTCTCGGATTGTAATACAGGTTAAATCTATCGGACGATTTCATAGTTTGATTTGAAATATAAAACATAAAATAGTGTCAAACTATTTATGATTATCTGTCTTTGAATTCAATTGGAGGATTTTTCTCATCGTTAACACCTGAGCTCAGCGACCCTAAGCAAGCCTTGAGTTTGTCAAAAAGCGAGTCGAGCGGGTCCGACTGCAGCGATAGGTTAGGTTGGTGTCCCCTTTGTCATCATATGCGCCGGCATCTGCACCGCAACTACCTGACCTCGTGCGCACACTTCCCCCTCAGCCGAGACCGTAGCACTCACCACCACCTTCCGACCCTTAACCTCCTTAACCCTCCCGCGGATCTCAAGAGGCACTCCAAGTGGCGTCGGACGCAAATACTCCACCTGCAATGACGCCGTGACGAAACGCAATGGTGGGTCAGTACCCATCTCACGTCCTTCTTTCCGGTATGACGCTGCCGAAGCCGTACCTGTGCAGTGGCAGTCGATTAACGAAGCAATCAAGCCGCCATAAACGTAACCGGGAATCGCAATGTGATATGGCTTAGGATGGAAGATGGCAACTGTCTCCTCCTCATCCCAATAGCTCTTGAGATGCAGACCGTGCTCATTGAGTCGACCGCAACCATAGCAATAGCTTAGTTCATCCGGATAATAGTCCTGAAATGATTTCTTATTCATACGTCTATATTTTCAACGGACATCCTAACATATATTATACTGCTTAAAATATCATATACTGCGAAGTTGCACAGTATATAAGTACCTATCATAGAAGTGATCAATATAAATGTCCTTTATATATTTATATCCTGCTTCAGATAGAAGCTTTCTGTAAATACAATGTCAAGAAATTCGAGATATTTCTTGCCTAATTAAGCAAGAAATATTATTTATAATTTAAGCAGTATATGAGATTGTTTATGCAAGAAAAAAAATACTTGCGAAAGTGAAAGATCTTATCAGTAAGATGAATTATAGCAAGAGCACTATTAAACCGATGGCGTCTATCACGGCGTAATACAACACTTTTTATATTCTTACTTTACTACCCAGCAACCTTCTACTACCAATTTTCTTTTTTCAAATATCTTTCCGTTAAACTTATCACCAGATTTAATAGGACCTACGCCTTTTGGAGTTCCAGTCATTATTAAATCACCGTCCTCAAATGAAGGAAAACCGGCAACTTCATTTAATATTTCGCCTGGCTTATTCAGCATCAAATCACAGCCACCCTTTTGTACCAAACTGCTATTAATATAAAGCTCCATATTCAAATCACTAATATTCCCTCTGAAAGTGACGAACTCACTAAATACCGCAGACTTATCAAAAGATTTTGCTCGTTCCCATGGCAGCCCCTTTGATCTCAAATTAGATTGAACTTCTCTCTTTGTAAGGTCTAACCCAAATCCCACACCTTTTAATTTATCAGAACTTATTAGAAAGGAAATTTCACCTTCATAATGAATAACATCATTTTTATTAGAATAAATATTTTTTGATATGGATGAATTTGGCTTAATAAATATTATCGGTTGTTTTGGTACTTCATTATGAAGCTCTTCAATATGATCTACATAGTTTCTACCTATGCATACGATCTTAGATGGGTAAATATCTTTGCCGTCAAACTTAATTGAGTTCATTTTGTATTCCTCTTTATAGTTTCTTTTTGAAACAAAAAAACACAAAATGATGTCAAACTTTTAGTAGTTTGTAGTTTCAGCAACCAATTCTGGTATGAATTTTTTGAAAAGATAGGGTAATCTATAAAGATAATTGTAGGATTTTTTTGCTTGGGCGTACCGCTATCTTTTCTATCTTGATGGCTGGGCCCGTTTCTTGTTCTCTCCGCCGTCTATCTCTGCTGTCAACTTGTCACTCGGACAAGAAAGCATTGATGGTCATGAATACCGCCGCAGCCAAGGTGGTCAATGCAAAGATGGTCTTAAGTGTCTTGGGTTTGGTCTTCAGCGTCAACTTTCCGCCCAAGAAACTCCCAAGGGCTGCGACACAGGCCACAGGAATCGCCCAGCGATAGTCAAAATGTCCGGCACTGGAATGACCAAAAAATCCCATTAATGCAGTTGCCGCCACCATCGCCGATGAAGTACCTACCGCCACGTGCATAGGGACACCGCAGAGCAGTACCATAAGGGGGACCTTGAACGATCCGCCGGAGATACCCACGGCACCGGCGGCGAGCCCCGTGACCGCCGTAATGGGAATCGCGAGCCAGAGATTGACAACATACTCCTCGTTCCCGAAGTTGCGATGCCAGAATCCGATACGGCTATGCTGTCCAATCGGTCGATTCCGCACCTTCAACAGCATGAGAAAGCCTGCCAAGGTCAGTAGTGCCGCTAAGAGGAACTTCAGAGCAACTCCGCTTGCCAGACCGGAGAAGTATCCCCCAACAAAAGCCATGATGTCGGTAGGAGGATCAATGACCAGTGCGAGCTTCCAGTCGACCATCTTTTGTTTGTGGAAAACGAACATCGCCGTCATGGCCGCGAACACCAGAATGAACTGACCGCTCGTCGCGGCTTCGTGCATTGGTTGCCCCGAAGCGACGAGCAACGGGACATAGAAATTTCCTCCGCCCCGTCCTGTCATTGCCATAATCACAGCTATTGCCAGAATGGCTATGGATGTAAGGATAATGCGTACCACATGCAATCCTTTGCGATGGACCTCGTTACTAGCTTTATGAAATCATCCCCTTCTATCGCCCAACATACATTATAATGCTTAAAATTTCATAAACTACTACATTGCATCAAGCAGTATATGAGACACCTATTACAGAAATAATTATTCATTAAAATCTTCCTCGCTTCGACATTATCATTCCTTTCAAATATTCGTTGTATAAATAGCAACTGTTGACACAAATAATACTCGCAAATTTTTGTCAAATATTATGAAGCCAATTTATCTCGACTACCGAGTGTGCCCTTGTACGGAGTGCAGACAAAAAAAACAGTGGAAAAAGCTCGCAAGCAGTTAGCAGAACTTTTGCATGCAAATCCTGATGAGATCAGGTGGATCGGATGGTTAACAATTGTTTAGAAAATTCAGGACACAATCAGTGAATGCCCTGGGATTTTCCATGTGTATCGAATGGGCTGCATTCTCAATGAGAGAAAAACTTGCTCCCGGAATTGTTTGTAACAGCTTGGCACTTTCTTCTGGGGGAAACAGCAAGTCCTCTTTCCCGCAGATGATCATGGTCTCCGAAGTGATTGCAGGCAGCTCTTCCAGGCAGTTAAATCCTGCAATAGCCATGACTTGATTTCTAAATGCGGCTTTACTTTGCGGATAGGGATATTCGACTGCGAATTGAATGGCATCATTCACTATTTTCTCATTTTCAAAAAAACGATTGGAAAATATCCAGTAAAAAGTGTTTCTGAACCACAGTTTTAAGTCCATTTCCGATTCCAGATAAGAAACCCAATCAAGCAACAGAGCATTATTCCGTTCGGAATTGAATGCAGATGTTCCAGCGAGTATCAATTTGGAGATATTTTAAGGGTAGCGGATGGCACAATCCAGTGCCACGAATCCTCCCATTGAATGTCCAAGCATGTTGACGGATGACAATCCTAAATGCCTGACAAGCGAGATGCAATCATCTGTAATCTTCTGAATGCTTATATTAATATCCGATGGCTTCGTTCTGCCCACACCTCTGTTATCGGGAGTAATGACACGGTAATTCCGGGACAGGTCTTCCATTATCGGCTGCCAACTCTGGGAGTCGCTGGCAAGACCGGCGATAAGCATTAGTGGCTCACCTTTCCCATGAATTTCGTAGTAGAGGTCAATGCCATTGACTATTGTGCTCGGCATATTGCGATAATCTCCTATAATAAATTGCTAACGGTCAAGTTGATACAATTGTTAGGGCTTTTGTTATCTGCGGGAAAATACATCTAGCTCCCACTCTGCTATTGCTTTATTGCCAGCTAATTCTGTAGCTTTATTTACCAATATTTTATATGTGTCAACTGAATCCAGTTTAGTCCATGCAGGTGGATTGGATAATTTCATTTTTGAAATTATTATTCTGTCAAATGGGCAATGAGGTGGTGTTTTTACTAACCCTAAACACCATTGGTATTTTAAATAAAGATTTACTATTTTTTGAACAATACCTAGCTTTATGCTGCGATTTTTTAGCACCTGCGAATGATTTGTATTTATCCAATTTTGAATTTCTATAAGATTGTTAATATGTTCATTAGATGTTACTGATGATTTTGTATATTTGCTTTTTACAAAAGCATTTATTTTATCTCTCACACTATTACGGAAATCAGATTTATTGGTGTCAGAGACATTGGCTGCATAAACTCCAGATCTTTGAAGACCACCACCAAACGTGAGAATCCATATTTCGTAATTTAGAAAATCAGATTTCTTTGTTCCCTTCATTTTTATCCTTTATTGATCTAACATACATTATACTGCTTAAAATTTCATATTCTGCGAGGTTAAGCAGAATATGAGATTCCTATTCAATAAGTAAAATTTATTAAACTGTAATTTTCCTGTCTTTGAAATTAACAAATGTCATCTCCTTTGCTTAAATAGCAATTGTTGACAGAAATGTTAGCTCATATTTTTTGTCAAATTATTATGAAACCTATCATACACAGTCCCAAATTTTTTTAGATTAATAGCACTTACAATTAAACTTAAAGAATATTATATATAATGGAAAAAAAATACAATATTTTTCTTTTTAGATGTCAATTCTTAAATATGTAATATGACATTATTTATTATGTATAGTAATTTTTTCCTATCTATCAGATTGAATAAAAGTACCGATTAAAGCACCAGTACTTCCAAAGATGAGTGGTCCCGCTAGAGAACCAATCAACAATTTAGTTTTAAGATCAAGGTGGAACTGGAACCCATTATCATCAGAATCTTGAGGATCGACAAGTGCTAGTGTAACACCCAAAACTAATCCAATAACTACACCAACAAGTGCTCCTGTAAATGTGTTTCGTTTTTTGCCTTTCCATAATTCAATTTTCTGAACATGTTGAACAGGAATAATAAATTTCTCTGAATGCATACTAATGAAGAGAGAATCAGATTGTATTTTATCAAATTTGCAATCAATACGCTGAATGAAATATTCTGATGCGGTTAAACGAATACGATCATCCTGAGATAAACTGTCTAACTGTGCGAATAATATAGATTCTGTGAAAAGTAGAGATACGAGAACGATGATTGTAATAGTTATTTTTTTCATAGCCTTTATACCTCCTATGAATAAAGTTTCATACTAAGGATACATCATACTTCTTATAAAATCTTAGTCTGTTAAACTGTAATGTGAGGTAGTGTGAGGTCCCTGTCTAGTAAGTAAAATCAGTTAAACTGAAGTTTCCTGTCTTTGATATCTACATTTCTGATCAATTTCTGTTATGAGATAGCAATATTGACAGAAATGTTAGCTCATAATTTTTGTCAATAATTATGAAACCTATATACCTCGACTATAATGCAACCACACCTCTTGCGCCGGAAGTGGCAGACGCAATGAAGCCCTTCCTGGAAGAGTATTTCGGCAATCCTTCAAGTGCGCACTGGTATGGCGTGCAGACAAGAAAAGCAGTGGAAAAAGCACGCAGGCAGGTAGCAGAACTTATTAATGCAAACCCCGATGAGATCATTTTTACAAGCGGCGGCTCAGAATCCAATAACTTTGCAATAAAAGGCATTGCTTTTGCAAAGAGATCGCAGGGAAACCACATTATTACTTCATCTGTGGAACATCCTGCCGTTGTCGAAGTTTGCGAATACCTCAAGACACAGGGATTTGAAATAACCTATCTTCCGGTTGATGAATATGGCATGGTCGATCCAGGTGATGTGGAAAAAGCGATCACTCCGCAGACAATACTTATCACAATAATGCATGCAAATAATGAAGTTGGCACTATCCAGCCAATACGGGAAATTGCAGCAATTGCGCATAAGCATGATATCGTCATGCACACGGATGCTGCCCAATCCACAGGGAAAATTCCTGCGCTGGTTGACGAATTGGGAGTTGACCTACTTTCTATTGCAGGGCATAAATTGTATGGACCGAAAGGGATCGGTGCGCTGTATATTCGAAGAGGAGTGAAACTCCAAAAAATTATTCACGGCGCGGATCACGAGCAGAATTTACGAGCCGGTACGGAGAATATTCTTTGCGATGTCGGTCTGGGAAAAGCATGTGAAATTGCGGGTCAAAATTTGGAAAAAAATATGCAACACATGAAAGAAATGAGGGATCTGCTTCATAAGAAAATAGGGGACTCGGGACTCGATTTCATATTGAACGGACATCCTGAAAAAAGGTTGCCGAACACACTCAGTCTTTCTTTCCGAAATGTGGAAGCGAATACAGTTCTTTCCGAACTTTCCGAAGTTGCAGCTTCAGCAGGTGCTGCCTGCCATTCCGATCAGATCGATGTATCGGCTGTACTGGAAGCAATGAATGTGCCTGTCGAATATGCAATGGGCACAATTCGGTTTTCTACTGGTAGGTTTACCACAAAGGATGATATAGAAAAAGCAGCGGATTATATCATAAAAGTTATCGGCAAATTCCAGGATAAAAAAGTAGAAGTATCTCATCAGAAAGATGCTGAGATCAAGCTCACACATTTTACTCACGGTATGGGGTGTGCCTGCAAGATAGAACTGGCATTACTAGAGGAGATACTTAAAAAACTTCCCATACCTGACGATCCAAAAATTTTAGTAGGCACACAAACTGCTGACGATGCTGCCGTTTACCGGATCAATGATGAAACCGCATTGGTGGTTACTCTTGATTTTTTCACTCCAAATGCTGACGATCCTTATGAGTTCGGTGCAATCGCTGCTGCAAATGCATTAAGCGATGTTTACGCAATGGGTGCAACCCCTTTATTCGGACTGAACATTGTTGGATTTCCCTCAAATAGATTGCCTATGTCCGTGTTGGAAAAAATTCTGCAGGGAGCGCAGGATAAAGCTCAGGAAGCAGGCATTTTCGTGATCGGCGGACATACGATCGAGGATACAGAGCCCAAATATGGAATGGTAGTAGTCGGGCAAGTTCACCCGGAAAAGATCTGGAAGAATATCGGATTGCAAAAAGGAGATGTGCTTATCCTTACCAAACCGATCGGGACAGGCATTCTTTCAACTGCATTAAAAAGAGGTTTGCTCGACGAAACGCAAAAAGATGTTTTGATTTCAACAATGACTAAATTGAATAAGAAAGCGGCAGAAATTCTACACAATTTCACAGTTCATGCCTGCACTGATGTGACGGGTTTCGGGCTTCTCGGGCATCTTATGGGAATGGTGCGGGGAAGCAAAGTAGCGGTTGAGATCATAGCTGACACTGTTCCCTTTATTGAAGGTGCTCTTGAATTTGCAGCCGGGAATGTTATTCCTGGTGGAACACTCTCGAATATGAAGTATGTCGAAAATTTTGTTAAGTGGAGTTCGAGCATTTCACAGATCCAGAAAATTATCCTGTGCGATGCTCAGACATCAGGAGGATTGCTGGTTTCAGTTCCGGAAGAAAGTGCACAAATTATTTTGAAGCAACTATATAAAGTCGGGATTCAAAAAGCAGAAATCATCGGAAAGATTATAAATAAAGATTCTCAGTTCATCAAAGTGACTTAAGCTGGATAAACTGAGCCAAAAATAATTCACCACAGAGAGCACCGAGAAAGAAAATAATATATTAAAATTTGGGATAATATTGAATGGTATAAATACTTATTAATAAAAGCTTCAAATAAAAAGATATTTTTCCCCATAAATGTTAAGAAATAAGAATAAATTCTCGTTCCCAAAACCCTCTTTGGGAGCGCAATATGAACTTATCCGCTTCCATGGACTTGGTAACGAGGAAAAAGCTTGCTTGACATACCATTTGTAAATCATATCCTATTTTATTATTCGGAGGTACAATGAATAGTAAAAAATATATTACGAGAATTGTTGCATTAGCATTAATGCTCATAGCTCTTTCTACCATGTCACTTTCAGCAGAAATATTACTCTGGGATAATGACAATTATTCAACGATAAACGATCCCGAAGGCGCAGGATATGTCGGGTGTGAATACTCGCTTGAAAAAGCATTCAATAATATGAGTTTATCTTACACCACCTTAAGTTATCTGCCCACAAATCTGGACGATTATGACATGTTGTTCATTACACTCGGACACTGGTGCTTTGATTGAGGATCCACTCCTCCGGGCCAGGTTGGCTCAATCGAACAGCAGATGATTATCGATTTTATTACTGAAGGAAAATCAGTGTATATAGAAGGCACTGATGTTGCTTCGGGTTTGCAGGGAACGTCGCTTTTTTCCTACTTTGGAAATACTTTTAATGGCGAAGGTGACGATATGAATGTACAAGATCTTGCCGGTGTACCGGGCACTTTTGCCGATCCTATTGTGGTTGATTATCAGTACTTTTCAGAATCTGATTACGGTGTGGATGAGCTTGGTGCAGCTTCTGCAGGAATATGTATTCAATCCCAGGATACAAAAGGTAGAGTTACTTATTGGGATGGTCCAGACGGTACATACAGAGCTATGATGAGTTCTATACTTTTTGGCTCTATAATCGATGGTTCTGGAATCAATAACAAAGCGTTTCTCCTGTCACGGTATTATTCATTCCTGAAAATCCTGCCTGTCAGTGTCGATCCACCAAATTCACCATCAAATGAAATCGTTCTGAAAAATTATCCTAATCCATTTTCAGCTTCTACTTTGATATCCTACTCAATCCCAACTTATCACAATAATATCTCTCTTGAAATCTTTGATATCAAAGGAAGGAAAGTTAAGGAATTTTCCTCATTGCAACAGGATGGTACTATTATCTGGGATGGCTCTGACCATTTCGGAAATAAAGTTTCTAATGGAATATATTTTTACAAATTCCAGGGAACGGATAGTGGCGTTCATAAAATGATATACATCAAGTAACCGAATTAACTCATTTTTCATATGCCCTCAATTTATTATTTTTGAGGGCTTTTTTTTCCTTTATTTACAATAACTTATTTATATTCTGTTATTTGTATAATATTTGACAAGAAAACAAGGTATTACAACTTTTAACAAAATTCATGTAGTTCGTCGCTGGTTCTCCCAACCAGCATTTTTTGTATTTAGAAATGAGAGTATGATAGACAAAAATGCACTTAAGAAAAGTATTGATCGCATCTGCGATGAAACAGGTTTTCAGCTTTATGACTGGCAACTGAAGCGGAGAGGTAGCGCCCATAATCTTGTTATATATATTACAAAACCGGAGGGTTTGTCCCTGTATGATTGCGAGGTTTATAGCAGAATGCTCGGTGATGAACTTGATATGCATGATGTTATCGGAACCCGATATTATCTTGAAGTGTCCTCCCCGGGATTAAGTCGCCTGCTTCTTACACAAGAGCATTATCTCGGAGCAGTTGACGAATTTGTGAAAATTACTTTTCTCAATGATGAACGTAATCACGAAACGATTCGTGGAAAAATCTCGAATGTAAATGGGCAGATGCTCACTCTCATAAGCGAAGACGACGAAGATAGATTGATCAATATATCCGATGTTCAAAAGGCAAAAACTGTATTTGTGTGGCCGAACGCATCATCAAAAACTAAAAAGGTATAGAGGTTATTATGGCATTTAATTTGATTTCTATTATTGAAGAATTTTCCAGACTGAAGCAGATCGACAGAGAAAAAATTGCTGAGATAATCAAAGAAAGCCTGGAATCCGCCCTTCAAAAAAAGTTGTCTGAAAAGACTGAACTTGCAGTTGAGATTAATTTTGATGAAAGTGAAGTGGTCGCAAAATTTGATGCTGTAGTTGTTGAGGAAACTACCGGTTTCCTCGACGAAATAGTGCTTGAAGACGCCCATAAGATTAATCCTGAAGCCGAACTTGGTGATATTATACCCCTTGAAATGCTGGTGTCTGATTTCGGACGCAAGACGATACAGTCTGCACGACAGGCAATAATAAATAGGTTCAGAGAATCCGAGACCGAAAAGGTCAAAGTGGACTATGAAAAGCAAAAAGGAGAGATTGTTTCCGGTGCGGTGAAAAAGGTAGAATATAATGGGTACATAATTGATATTGGATTTACCGACGCGCTTCTACCAACTGAAGAGCAGGTGGAAACAGAATTTTATAAAGCCAATGATTTCCTGAAAGCTTATGTGGCAAGTATTCGTCAGTCAAAAAAAGGTGTGCGCGTTATCCTTTCCAGAAAACGTCCCGAATTTATAATAAAACTTTTCGAAAACGAGATACCAGAAATTGCAGATGGCATTGTAATGATCAAAAAAATTGTCCGTGAACCGGGTTTTAGAACAAAAGTTGCTGTAATAAGCAATGATGAGAATGTCGATCCCTATGGAAGCTGTATCGGTCCGAAAGGAATCCGAATAAGTGAGATCCGCAAAGAGCTTAACGGGGAGCAGGTTGATATTGCTCTATGGAGTGATAACCCTGAAGATTTTATACGAAATGCTGTTGGTCCCGAACTTGTGAAGCGTGTTTATCTCGCTGATAAAGGACGATTTGCCCAGATCATTGTTAATGAAGATAATAAAAATATTGCGATTGGAAAAGGCGGTAAAAATATCAAGCTTGCTGCAAAACTGACCAATTACAAACTCGATGTTCTTCTTGAAGAAGAGTATGAAGAGATCGCAGCAAATGAGCGCCGTATTACAAGTCAAATCTTTGACCTTGACGGAGTCCATGAAAAAGTTGGTAAGATCCTTCATGAAGCCGGATACACTTCGGTGCAGGATATCCATCTTGCAACGGTGGAAGAGTTGACTCATATTGAAGGTGTTGGTGTAAAAACTGCCCAAAAGATCAAAGAATCTGCAAAATATTTTTAATGCCCAATAAAGCTTCGAATAAAGGTCATATACCTATTCGAACATGTGTGATATGCAAAGAAAAAGGTTCGAAGTGCTCGATGCATAGATTTGTGATACAGAAAAGTGCTATCCTCTTTGATGAGAAAAATATTCTCGACGGCAGAGGATATTATTTCTGTGATAAGGGAAAATGCAGAGCTTCGTTAGACTCATGGTTAAAGAAAGCAAAGAAAAAGTAGCAAATATGCTCCGGCTTGCAAGAAAAGCAAAAGCTGTTTCAGTCGGCAGGATCGCTGTTGAAAGAAGTATCAAAAAGAGTGAAACTAAGCTCATTTTTGCAGGTAAGAAAGAAAATAATTTCATGAGAAAACGAGCAGAGGACTGTGCATCAAAAGGGATAAAGATCTCCCATCTTTTTGATGATAGCGAATTATGTACTATTTTTGGACGGCAGAAACTGACCCTTGTGGCAGTAGTTGACAAGAACTTCACAAAGGGCATAAATGTGATTTTAGAAAATTAAAGGATATATATGGATCAAATTAGAGTGTATGAACTGGCTCGCGAACTGAAGATCTCACCTCAGGCGCTCATCTCAATTTTGAGGAGTCTCAAGGTGAAAGTTAAAAGCCATATGAGCTATCTTGAAGATGATAATGTTACTAAAGTGAAGCAGATGTTTCAAGACCAGTTAGATGCCGCAAAAGCACGACAGAAGCAGAGAAAAAATTACCAGAAGGAGCAGCGACAGAAACGTCTTGAAAAACTGAAAAAAGAAGAAAAGAAGCAAACTCAAAAAAAAGAAGAGCCAAAGAAAAAACCTGAAAGACAGCACGAAAAACCAAAATATCCTCAAAAAAAATCAGTCCAGGAAAAAAAGCCGAAAGAAAAAGAAAAAACCGTGGCCGTAAAACCAAAAATAATTTCGGCGAAAGAAAAAGAAAAGCAAAGAGAAAAAGCATATAAAGACAAAAAGCAGAAAATTCTTGAAGAAAAGCAGAAGAGGTTTTTTGATCAACAAAAGATCAAGGGTAATATAAAAGCGACGCTTACCAAAGATCCTAAACGAAAGAAATATAAAAAAGAAAAAACCGAAGTTGAAGAAGAAATCACCAAGATCGTCATCAGTGAATTCACCTCAGTATCCGAACTAGCAAAGATCATGGACAAAAATCCCACAGCGATTGTTGCGAAGTTCATGGAAATAGGAAAGATGGTTACAATCAACCAGCGTTTGGATAATGAATCTCTTATTATGATCTGTGATGAATTCAACTTTGATGTTGAGTTTGAAGACCAGTACGGGAAAGATATTCTTGAGATTAATGTAGAAGATGACGATCAGTATGAAAATACAGAAAGACCTCCAATTGTGGTAGTTATGGGTCATGTTGACCATGGCAAAACATCAATTTTGGACTATATCCGTGAAGAGAATGTTATCGCTGGCGAAGCAGGGGGTATCACGCAGCATATTGGTGCATATCAGGTTGAACATAATGGCAGAAAAGTCACATTTATTGATACTCCTGGTCATGAGGCATTCACAGCCATGCGAGCACGAGGTGCTGATGTCACTGACATTGCAGTTATCGTTATTGCTGCTGACGATGGAGTCATGCCGCAAACTATGGAAGCAATAGATCATGCGAAAGCTGCGGGAATTCCACTTATTTTTGCTATAAATAAAATTGATAAACCTGCTGCTGATCCCGAGAAAGTGAAAGTCCAACTTTCTCAGAAAAACATCCTTCTCCAAGGATGGGGCGGCGATATTGAATCTGTCTCGTGTTCAGCAAAAACAGGTGAAGGTATTGGAGAACTGCTGGATACAATATTGCTGGTTTCCGAAGTTGAAGAACTTATAGCAAAATATGGTCAGAAAGCAGAAGGAACGGTCATTGAATCTAAGCTTGATAAAGGCAAAGGACCGATTGCGACTGTACTGATTCGAAACGGAGTACTCAAACCGGGTGACATAATCATATGCGGAGCTCAATACGGTCGAGTTCGGTTGATGCTCGATGAAAGACAAAAGGAAGTTAAGGAATGTCCTCCATCAGGCGTTGCACAAATTCTTGGTTTAAATGGTGTCCCACAGGCAGGTGATACGCTCAATGTCGTTGATGGTGAACGTAAAGCAAAAGATATCTGTTCAAAAAGACAACAAGTGATAAGACAGAGACAGATCGCGACAGGAAAGGGAGTTACACTCGATAATATCTTTGATAAAATCCAGGAAAGCGAGATCACTTCTCTTAATCTAATAGTAAAAGGTGACACTGACGGCTCAGTCGAGGCACTTTGTGATGCACTCCAGAAAATTCGCAATGAAGAAGTTGGAGTTGATGTAGTTCATCGCGGCGTAGGAGGTATTGTCGAAGCTGATATTAATCTTGCAACTGCCTCGAAAGCTATTATTATAGGATTCCATGTAAGACCTAATGCGGAAGCCCGATCTGCGGCAGAAATCAACCGGGTTGATATACGATTGTATGATATCATTTATGAAGCCATTGACGAAGTGAAAAAATCTCTTGAAGGATTGCTTAGTCCGACGATAAGAGAAGAACATCTTGGAACAGCAGAGGTAAAGGAAATCTTTAAAATTTCCAAAGTCGGCACTATTGCCGGATGTATGGTTACGAATGGAAAGATCACAAGTAATGCGTTTCTGAGACTCTTCCATGATGATATTAAAGTCTATGAAGGGACTGTTGAAAGTCTTAAACGGTTCAAGGATGAAGTCAAAGAAGTGTCTGAGGGTCAGGAATGCGGAATTTCGATTGTTGGTTTCAATGATATCAAGGTCAACGATGTTATTGATGCATATATTAAAATCGAGGAAAAGAAAAAATTAGAATTATAATCAATGCCTGTAAAAAGCGTGCTTGTAAATTTGTATCTTCCTACATCACATTCGCTAAAAAATAAACGAAATATTATACAGAGTATTATAAAAAAACTAAAAAATCGCTATAATGCATCAGTTTCAGAGATTAACGGACTGGATAAATGGCAATATGCAGGTGTGGGTATTTCGGTCATCTCAAATGACCCAATTATTATTGATAAGACGTATTCAGAGATCATAACTTTTATCGAAACGAACTATACAGATGTTCAGGTAATGGGAGTTCAGGATTACGAATAATGCAGCAGCATAGAGCAGAACGATTGAATAAACTTCTTCACCAAACCCTCTCAAATATTATTGGTTTTGAACTTTGTGATAGTCGAATAGAGAATATCAATGTTGAGTATGTAATTGTATCTTCTGATATGCGGGATGCAACAGTTTTTTTTTCTGTTTTGGATGAAGAAAAAAAATTCGTGGCACTCGCCGGTTTGAACAATGCAAGTAAAGTGATAAGAAAGAAGCTTGCTGATTCATTAAACCTGCGCTTCACACCAAGACTGCATTTCAAATTTGATACGCAGGAATCCAAAGCGCAGCATATTGAGGATATAATTAAGAAAGAGAGAAAAAGAAATGAATCTGAATGAATTCAAAGAAACCCTTTCAAAATTGATCGGGAGCTACGATACTTTCATCCTTACCACTCATGAAAATTCAGATGCTGATGGTGTTGGCGCAGAGTATGCAATCTATCTTTATCTTGAAATGTTCGGAAAAAACGTGAGAATGATAAATAATGATAAGCCGTCATCTGAATGTGAGTTTTTTCATATTGGAAATAAGGTCCATACCCGGATAGAAACTCTTGATACAAATGATATTGTCTTTATGCTTGACTTCAACGAGATAAATAGAGTTGGGAAAAGATTAATTCCATTGTTTACATCGGGCAACCAGATCGTAAGGACCGATCATCACAAGAAACCGGAGACAATGTCGAATTGCATTTCATATATTGATGATACAGCTTCTTCCACTTGCGAACTCGTGTTTAACATTATTGAGGATGAGCTTTCTCATTTTCCTGAAGAAGTGCAAAAACAGATAGCTCTTGCACTTTACAGCGGCATTATCTTTGATACGAATAATTTTGCAAATAAAAATGTATCTCCCAGAACATTTGAAGTGTGTGCTCAACTCAATGCTTACGGTGCTGATAATCATCTCGCATATAAGAAACTTTTTGAAAATAGAAAAACTAAGGAATTGCAGCTCCTCGGACTTACTCTTAGCAGTATCGAAGAATTCTATGATGGAAAGGTCGTTCTGTATTTTACTACCCAAAAAATGCTTGAGGAGTCTGAGCTTCCGATAGAGGCAACGGAAGGTTTTTCTAAGGATGTCAAGCCGACAAATGGAAGAGAAGTTGTAGTTTATATACGCGAAACCGGAAAAAATACTTATCGTGTTTCCCTTCGCTCGGACCACAGGGATGTCCAAAAGATCGCTGAACATTTTGATGGCGGGGGACATATTCTGGCATCGGGTTTTCGTGCAAAAATGAAATTAACTGATCTGAAATCTGAATTATTATCTCTATTAAAATAAGATATTAAATATGCACGGTGTAGTTTTTATAGATAAACAAGCAGGAATGACATCTTTTGATGTGATCAAACGTCTGCGAAGTATCACACAGATTCGCAAAATTGGGCACGCAGGCACGTTAGACCCTTTTGCAACAGGTTTGTTAATAGTTTGTATAAGCAGGCAGGCAACGAAATTTATTGATGAATTTGCTC
>Ga0222696_1000039_pt1 | contig 104524 bp, 80 predicted proteins | sample AntAcemetage1400_FD_179817 | JGI IMG/M metagenome (GOLD analysis project Ga0222696, IMG submission 179817) | Saline water microbial communities from Ace Lake, Antarctica - #1400 | ecosystem: Environmental > Aquatic > Non-marine Saline and Alkaline > Saline | place: Antarctica: Ace Lake... | reverse complement strand
TAACAAAAACCTGGATTGTCAATAAAAAGAAAATAGAAAGTAAAAAAGAAAAAGTTAATATATTTATAACCTGAAAAAACGGTCAACGTTATTCAGGCATGGTCATACCATAAACCATAAATCACAAACCATAAACCTAACAAAATGAAATCACGAATAATCCTTGCAGTCTTTGTAATCCCTCTTGGATTGATAATTGCTGCAGTTCCAACTTACAAAACATTATCATCAAATGTAACGCCAAAAGAAATTCTTAGTGAAGTCAGGTCAGGTGCACAGATAATTACAACCGATGAAGTTGCTGAAATGATTATTGCAAAGGATCCTTCACTATTGTTGATCGATATCAGGAGCCCTGAAGAGTTTGAGAAATTCAATTTACCGGGTGCTCTTAATATACCAATAGATAATATCTTATCTGATGAATGGATTGATATTTTTGATCAAAACATCAAAATGAATGTTTTGTATGGTAATGGAACTACTAAGTCTAATGAAGCCTGGATGATACTCAGGCAATTAGGTTTTGAAAATAATTATGTCTTACAAGGTGGACTGAATTATTGGGCTGAAACCATTATGAATCCTAAACCTCCTTCAAATATCAATCCTGATGATGAAATTGCCAAATATGATTTTCGCAAGGGAGCCGGGCAGGCGCTGGGTGGTGCTAGTATTAGTGTTAATCAAGGCAATGAAAGCACAACCAAGAAGGCTGTAGTAAAAAGAAAGAAGAAGAAAAAAAGAGTTGCCGGAGGTTGCTGATTTGTTTTTGTTAAAAATTTCCTAAATTTACATCGTTTTTTTGAATTTTAAATCTACCTTTATCGAGGGTAGCTTATCTATATGTAATAGTAAATATATGATTAAAAAAGTATTAATTGCAAACAGAGGTGAAATTGCAGTAAGGGTTATGAGGTCTTGCAGGGAGATGGGAATTATTTCAGTAGCAGTTTTTTCTGAAGCTGACCGGACTTCCCTTCATGTACGATATGCTGATGAGGCTTACTTTATTGGTCCTTCACCATCTAATGAAAGTTATCTTCTTATTGATAAGATTATTGATGCTGCAAAAAAATCAGGTGCTTGTGCTGTACATCCCGGGTATGGTTTTCTATCAGAGAATGCTGAGTTTTCAAAGCGATGTAAAAAGGAGGGGATTATTTTTATTGGCCCATCTGCTGATGTTATTTCTGTTATGGGTGATAAGATTACTGCCCGCCAGACTATGATAAGTTCAGGGGTGCCTGTTGTTCCCGGAACAAAGGAGAACATCACTTCTGAAAAAAAGCTGCTCAGTGTGGTCAAAGAAATTGGTCTCCCTGTAATGATTAAAGCCTCAGCAGGTGGAGGTGGTAAGGGTATGCGTCTTGTAAAAAATGAAAAAGATATTATATCATCTTTAAGAGCAGCAAAGTCAGAAGCAAAAGCTGCATTTGGTAATGATGATGTTTATATTGAGAAATATATTGAATCGCCTCACCACATTGAATTCCAGATCCTGGGTGATACACACGGAAATGTAATACATTTATGTGAAAGAGAATGCTCGGTTCAAAGACGACATCAGAAGGTTGTTGAAGAAACACCCTCACCTCTCATGACACCTGAACTTAGAGAAAAAATGGGAAAAGATGCTGTTGGAGCAGCGAAGGCAGTTAAATATGTTGGTGCCGGAACAATTGAATTCCTGGTTGATGATAAACTTAATTATTATTTCCTCGAAATGAATACACGTTTGCAGGTCGAGCATCCAATTACCGAAAGAGTAATAGGTATAGATCTTGTTAAAGAGCAGATTAATATCGCTAATGGTAAGAAGTTGTCACGTAAGCAAAATGACATTCATCAAAATGGACATGCCTTTGAATGCAGAATATATGCGGAAGATCCTGAAAATAACTTTATGCCAAGTCCGGGCTTGATAAAACACATTCGGGAGCCTTTGGGTCTTGGCGTTAGAACAGATGGCTATGTTTATGAGGGATATAATATACCATTATTTTATGACCCGCTTATATCAAAACTCATAGTGTGGGCTAAAACACGTGAGGAGTCAATCGCCAGGATGAAACGTGCATTGCATGAATATAAGATAACCGGTGTGAAGACTTCAATCAAATTTCTGAATAAAATATTTGAAACTCCGGATTTTGTTAAAGGGAAATATAATACTCATTTTATTCAAAATAATGAGGATTTTCTTCTTTCAGGTGATGATTGTGATCAAGTATGTAGAGACATGGCAATTATAGTAGCATACATTGATTACCTGAACAAGATCGATAAGAACAATATTGAACATGCTTCTGTGAATAAAAATGAGAAATGGAAGAATTATGGGCGTAGAAAAGGCTTACAGAGGCTTTAGGTTACAAACAATTAAATACTTAAATATATGTCACTAGAAATTAATGTCGATGATCAGGCCGTAAAACTTGAATTGCTCAAAAAGGATGGGAATGCTCTAAAAGTAAGGGTTGATGATGTAGATTATATATTTGATCTTGTAATGGTAGAGCATGGTGTATACTCAATCATCTTTAAGGGAAAATCATATAATGTAGAACTTGTAGAAGCAGGGCATAGTAAAAAGTATATAGTCAATACTTATAAGAAATCATATGAAGTAGAGGTCATTGATGCTGAGGCAAAATACATGAAAAATAGAAAAAAATCTCTACTTGAAGGATCTGAGAACTCTATAATCTCACCTATGCCGGGTAAGGTGGTTAAGATTCCGGTGGTAATTGGCGAAGAAATAAAAAGAGGACAAACAGTTATTATTGTCTCAGCAATGAAGATGGAAAATGAATACAAATCCACAGTAGATGGTATAGTTAAGCAAATTCTGGTTAAAGAAGGTGATACTGTTGACGGAGACCAGCCTTTGGTTATGCTTGAATAAAGATATAAAGATATAAAGATATAAAGATATAAAGATATAAAAATATAAAGATATAAAGATATAAAGATATAAAGATATAAAGATATAATGGTATTATGATACAATACTGTGAACTTACTAAGCACTAACATTAATAATTAACAATTAACAATTAATAATTAACAATTATTATATTATGTCATTAGAGGAAAAACATAAAAATTTTGAGGAGATAAATAAATTTGCTGAGTTAGGTGGAGGGGTCGAAAGAATAGATAAGCATCATAGAGCAGGAAAAAAGACAGCAAGGGAAAGGTTAAATGACCTTCTTGATCCTGGGTCTTTTGTTGAGATGGATAAGTTTATGAAACATCGCTGTACTGATTTTGCAATGGATAAAAATAAAATTCTTGGAGATGGTGTTGTGTCTGGGTATGGCAAGATTGACGGCCGCATAGTTTATGTTTTTGCCCAGGATTTTACTGTTTTTGGAGGGTCATTAAGTCTTGCAAACTCTGATAAGATTGTAAAGATCACAAAACTTGCTATGCAAAATGGTGCACCCATAATCGGACTGAATGATTCAGGTGGAGCACGAATACAGGAAGGAGTTGAAAGCCTTGCCGGTTATGCAAATATTTTTTATCTGAATGTTATGGGATCTGGTGTAATACCTCAGATTTCAGCCATCCTTGGGCCTTGTGCCGGTGGGGCTGTTTATTCTCCGGCAATGACAGATTTTATCTTTATGGTTAAAGATACAAGTTATATGTTTGTTACAGGGCCGGAGGTGATTAAAACTGTAACTCACGAAGAAGTGACTAAGGAAGATCTTGGGGGAGCTATGACACACAATTCAAAAAGTGGTGTTGCTCACTTTGTTTCTGAGGATGACGAACAATCTATGATGATGATCAGAGAACTTATGGGTTTTCTCCCTTCAAATAATATGGAAGACCCTCCTGTTAAAATATGTACTGATGATATTCATCGTGAAGATGAGAAATTGCAAAGCATTGTTCCTGATGATCCAAATAAACCATATGACATCAAAGAGATTATTGATATAGTAGTTGATGAAAATAATTTCTTTGAGGTACAGCCACATTATGCAAAAAATATGGTAATAGGTTATGCCAGATTTAATGGTCAGCCTGTAGGGATAGTGGCTAATCAACCTGCATTTCTGGCTGGTGTTCTGGACATTAATTCCTCAATTAAGGCAGCGCGTTTTGTAAGGTTCTGTGACGCTTTTAATATTCCTGTTGTGACGTTTGTTGATGTCCCTGGATTCCTTCCGGGAACAGCACAGGAATTCGGAGGTATCATCAAACATGGGGCTAAACTTTTATATGCATACAGTGAAGCAACCGTTCCGAAAATAACTATCATTACACGTAAAGCCTACGGTGGTGCTTATGATGTGATGTCGAGCAAGCATATCGGAGCTGATGTTAATTATGCTTATCCTACTGCTGAAATAGCTGTTATGGGCCCTGATGGTGCAATTAATATAATATACAGGAATAAGTTAAATGATGAGGAAAAAGTTGAGGCTGTTAATGAATATCGCAAAACTTTTGCAAATCCATATAGAGCAGCTGAACTTGGTTATATTGATGAGATTATTTATCCTAAACAAACAAGGTTTAAAATTATCCAGGCTCTGGAAATGACTAAAAATAAGTCAAAATCCAATCCAGCTAAAAAGCATGGAAATATACCTCTTTAACTAGACACCCTCGTAGGGTCATCGGCTTCTAAAATGAAAAATAAAGTTATCCGGACTATTTGTTATTTTGCTGACAGACAGTATGATCACGCATATAAAAAGCTTAATGATATTGCTGACACCCTTGAAGAATTTGACTATTTTGTACAGACGAAGAGGATTTGTACAAATGAAGGTGATGTTAAGAAAATAGAATCTCATTTTAATGATGAATCACTTCTTATTGGAGCTGGGACATTAACCAGGAAATCAGCGATTAAACAACTTCAGGATATCTTTAATTCAGGAGATGTGTCATTTAACCTTGACCTGACAAAAGGAGTTGAGAAAGATGATGCAGAATTTCTTTTTAAACTAATTAAAAACAAGGCCGAGAAAACTTTCAACTTCTCTTACAAATTCTATGATTCACCTTCTACACCTTTTTTTCCTGTTGCAACATTTCAACAAAATGGATTTTCTCTCGGACTTCAATCTACTGACCTGTCAGAAAATTGTGAAACAATTGATGAATGGCTTGAAAAAATGAAATCTGTGTGGGAAGAACTTTTTTCAATTTTTGATGATAGAAAAGATTTTTTGGGGATAGATTCATCTGTGGCTCCTCTTTTTGAAGGAAAGAGTAGTTTGATTGCATTTATTAAAAGACTTTATGGGTCATTTCCCGAAACTGTTACTAAGGATCTATATCTAAAAATTACCAAATTCATTAAAGAGCAAAACCCAAAACCTCTTGGACTGTGTGGAATCATGTTTCCTTGTCTGGAGGATTTTGATTTAGCTGATGAATATGATTCAGGGGATTTTTCTATTGAAAGAAATATCTTTCTCTCGCTTCACTCAGGACTTGGGATTGATACCTATCCTATAGGAATTGACGAATCGCCTGAGAGAGTTTATGAGATATTATGTGTATTGCAGGCATTCTCTGAAAAATATCAAAAACCACTTTCAGCAAGATTTGTCTCTGATGGGAAGTCGAAGATAGGGGATAAGACCGATTTTAGGAATCAATATATGAAGGATGTAATTATTCGTCCTTTGTAATGATTTGATAATTAATTTTACCACTAATTACACTAATGCTCACTAATAATTCGCCTTTAATTAGTGCATTCGTGGCTAATAAAATGTTAAATGTACTTTAGGAATTTCATAAAACTCGCTTACAACGGCAAAAACTACCATGGCTGGCAGTTGCAGGAGAATGCTGTAACTGTTCAGCAGGTGCTTGATGATGCTCTTACTGTGCTTTTAAAAACAGAGATAAGAACAACAGGTGCAGGCAGGACAGATACAGGTGTCCATGCAAGGGAATTTTTTGCTCACTTTGATCTGCCTGATAAAATAACTGATATTGATACATTAACTTTTAAGCTTAATAATTATTTACCTCATGATATTTCAGTCTCTGAAATTATAAATGTCAAAGCAGATGCTCATGCCAGGTTTGATGCTATATCACGGACATATACCTATCAAGTTAGCCAGTATAAAGATCCTTTTAATAATGACTATTCTTATTTTGTGTACGGGCCAATTGATATTGAAAAGATGAACAAAGCAGCTGAGATTCTTTTTGAATACACAGATTTTAGCAGCTTTTCAAAGAGTGGTACTCAGGTTAAAACCAATAATTGCAAAATAGTATCTGCAAAATGGGTAAATGTTGCTAATATGTTGATCTTCACTATTACTGCTGATCGTTTTCTGCGCAATATGGTAAGGGCTATTGTCGGAACTTTACTTGATGTTGGCAGAGGAAACCTTGATGAGAAGGCTTTTCGAAGGATCATCGAAAATAAAGATCGTAGTGATGCGGGTTATTCTGTTCCTGCTTGTGGGCTTTTCCTGGAGAGGATTGAGTATCCGGAGGCGATATTTATGGTGTAATTTGTTGTAATTCAGTAGTAATTCGGTTGTCATTCAATTGTCATTCAATAGTTATTCTGTTGTTGCGTTGTATAATCAGTGATATTCTGTTACATCATTGTTATTTGTGTTCTATTAATAATGCGAAAATAAAATATGACATTCCCAATTTATTTCCCTATCTTTGGGCTGTAAAAAGTTCCTTTATTTTATTAATTTAAAGAACTTCAGTCATGAAAAAATGGTTGTTCTTTTTTTTGATGTTATTTGCTTTTTCATTCATTTTTAGCCAGAAAGCAACTATCAGCATCAGCCATACTGTTACTTATGATTCAATAAGTGTTCTGCCTGACAGTATCCTTATAACCAACATGACACAGGGTGGTGATACAACGCTTTATGGATCGGATACCACTCTTGTTTTAGATTACACTGTTGGAATGAATGAATATCAGATTAATCATGATGATTTTATTGTAAAGCCCAATTATCCCAATCCTTTTAAAGAACAGACAAATTTTGATGTGATTCTTCCCGGAGCAGGTCATCTTGTTATAAAAGTATATGATGTTGTTTCAAGAGAACTTGCAAATTTCTCAGCCAGTTATCCTTCAGGGAAACATGAGTTTTTATTTACGGGTGGAAAAGAAGGATTATATATTATAAATGTTGCATACAATAACAAAATGTCATCAATTAAGATTTACAGTCTGGGTGATGGAAATAATCAGAGTTGTGAAATAATTCATATTAGTTCATCGGCATCATTAACCAATAAATTGGTAAAATCCATAAACAGCTTTGGTTATACTTTTGGAGATCAATTAAGGTCGATTGTGTTTTACCAGGCATTGACAGATACAACTGTATATACTCCAACGCAGGATACTATTATTCAAATTGGCTTTCAAAGTCCAACTTCATGTCCTTCAAGCTTTACAGATACCAGGGACAATCATGTTTATTCAGCGGTGCAGATAGGCACTCAATGCTGGATGTCAGAAAACCTGGCATATCTGCCTTCAGTAAGTCCTTCCGGCTCAGGTTCAGATACAATCCCATATTATTATGTTTATGGTTACCAGGGAACAGATGTTAATGCAGCCAAGGCAACAAGCAATTACCAGACTTATGGTGTTGTATACAACTGGCCGGCAGCCATGGCAGGTGAGGCAAGCAGCGATAGTGTTCCGAGTGGTGTACAGGGAATATGCCTGAACGGTTGGCATTTGCCAAGCGATGAAGAATGGAAAATCATAGAAGGTGAAGTTGATAGCCAATACGTATATCCTGACCTGGAATGGGATGGAACAGGATGGCGTGGTACAGATGCAGGTGGTAATTTAAAGGAAACTGGAACAACACACTGGTATTCGCCAAATACAGGTGCTACAAACAGCAGTGATTTTACTGCGTTGCCGGGTGGTTACCGAGGCTACTATGGTAGTTTCCTCAAGGTGGGTGACTACGCGTACTTTTGGTCGTCTACAGGGGGCAATACTAGTTACGCATGGAGCCGGGGACTGACCTACAATTCCGCTTCTGTGAGCCGGTACGGCTATTACAATGATGGCGGCTTTTCTGTCAGGTGTCTCAGGGATTGACAATTTAAAATTCTCTGCAAAGCGGAGAATTTTTTTTAATCGACCTCATCCCCCGGCCCCTTCTCCTTCAGGAGAAGGGGAACAGTTACCAAGGGACGCCATCCCTTCCTTTGTCAGGGTTTGCGTCCCTTTTGGCAACCTTTCTGTCTTTATACCTTTGTATCTTTATATCTTTACTTCCTCAGCATCTCTCTGACACGTTCAGCAATATTCAAGGAAGTCATTCCATATTTCTGCATCAGCTCCTCAGGCTTTCCCGATTCTCCAAAGCTATCATTCATCCCAATAAAACTTATGGGTACAGGATGATGTTTAACCACAACTTCTGCAACAGCACTCCCTAATCCACCGAATATCTGATGTTCTTCAGCTGTGATAATTCTGCCTGTTTCTCTTGCTGCTTTAATGATGATCTCTTCATCAATAGGCTTAATGGTATGCAGGTTTATAACTCTTGCACTAATTCCTTCTTTTTCAAGAGAAAATGCTGCCTGCAAGGCTTCCCAGGTAAGATGGCCTGTTGAGATGATGGTAACATCTTTCCCATCCTTCAATACTTGTCCTTTTCCAATTTCCAATTTCAAATCCTCTGAGGTGAAATCCGGAACTGCTTCTCTTCCAAAGCGTATATATACTGGTGAATTGAGATTCAGTATTGCCTCTTTAGTTGCCACTTTCGCCTGAGTCGCATCACATGGAGATATGACAGTCATATTCGGGAGTACGCGCATTATGGCAATATCTTCAAGAGCCTGATGTGTTGCTCCATCAGGGCCAACGGATATCCCTGCATGGGCACCACCGATCACTACGTGAAGGTTATTATAGCACACCGAGATTCTAACCTGGTCAGTGGTTCTCATTGCGGAGAAAACTGCGTAAGTTGCGAAAACTGGAATTTTTCCGGATAAAGCCAGTCCGGTTGCTACTCCAACACAGTTTTGTTCTGCTATTCCAAGGGAGATAAATCGTTCAGGGAATTTTTCTGCAAAGAGGTTCATACCAACTGATGAAGTGATGTCAGCTCCAATTCCCATTACGTCCTTGTTTTTCTCTCCTGCACTCAATACCCCTTCACCAAAACCAGTCCTGGTTGCCTTATTACCTTTATTCTCAAAAACCATTATAACAATTTAGCAATTTAACAATAGAACAATAGAATAATGTTATCCATTATCAATTTCTTCGATAAATCTTTCGACATCTTCCAGAGATGGCGGTTTCCCATGCCATCTGTGATCGTTTTCAATGCTTTTAACTCCTTTACCCATTATCGTTTCTGCAATGATTACTGAAGGTTTTCCTTTTGTATTTTTTGCATCATCGAATGCAGCAATGAGTGCGGCAATATCATGCCCTGAACATTCTATTACATTCCATCCAAAGGCTTCCCACTTTAATTTGAGAGGTTCAATATTCATGACATCTTCATTTCTTCCATCAATCTGGAGTTTATTCCTGTCGACGAGTGCTGTGAGATTATCAAGTTTATAAAATGAAGCACTCATTGCGGCTTCCCATATTGAACCTTCCTGCAATTCTCCGTCCCCATTAATGCAGTAAATTCTGTGATTTTTATAATCCTTCTTTGCAGCGATTGCCATACCAACTGCCACTGATAATCCTTGTCCAAGCGATCCTGCCGAAAGCTCCAGGCCTGGTAGTCCGTGATCTCGTCCCGGATGCCCCTGTAGTCTGCTTCCCAGCTTCCTTAAAGTCAATAACTCTTCTTTTGGAAAGTATCCAGCATAGGCTAAAGCTGCATATTGCACCGGTGCCACATGACCTATGGATAATATGAGGCGATCACGCTCTTCCCATCCTGGATTTTCCGGGTCATGATTGAGAATGTTAAAATATAAGACAGTGAAAATATCTGCCAGCCCAAGTGAGCCTCCGGTATGACCTGAGCCTGCATTTGCGATCATCCTGATAATATCTTTACGTATATCTTTTGAGATATCTTTAAGTGCATGTATGAAGCTGATCTTTTTTGTGTTCATTGAATTTAACCGGGATTATTTTGTAATAGTAACCTTTTTGGTTGTTATACCTTTTGCAGTTTTAAGTGAAAGATAATACATACCTTGCATAATATCATTCAAACTAAAAGTAAATGTTCCTTCCTGCATATTTTTCATCTCTTTCACTAATACAGATTTTCCTAATATGTCATGCATTTCTATTATAACATTCTGTTGTTTTTTAAGCAAAAATGAGACATTGAAATTATCACTTGCAGGATTTGGATAAACTTCAAAATACCGGACATCTGTTTCTTCTTTCAGGCTTGTAGTCATTTCAACAGTGAAACTCCATGAAATTTCATTCCCAAAGTCAGGTTCAAGATTCATTAGAAATGGGCCTGTAACATCTCGTAAGTATGCAAAGCCTGCTGTGCCATTACCATGTGGTGGCATATTAGCCCAGAATTCCAGTCCGTCGCCATACGAATCCAATATCTGTAAAGTATAGCATCCTTGTTGAAGGTTAAATGTATCATGGTAAATAGTGTTATTTCCCATCGGGCCATTTGAATATAATACGGTGCCATCTACATCCTTAAGTGTCCATGAAGTTTGATATGCAGCATGATTTGTTTTGAGTTGTAATACTACAATATTATTATAATCAGGGACAATTTTAAAATCGCTGACCATTGTATTATTGTTAGGATATTCATCAGGAAGATTATTTGGATTGTTTATTGTAACTATAAAGCGATCATCGCCTTGCCATCCGCTCCAGTCGATGGGATCAAGAGTAACTACTTCTGTCTTATCAAAGGGAAGAATGCCTGTCCAGTTGTAAATTTTTGTTACACCACCGATCACTCCATATGATATAGTAAGGTTTGTCAGTATGGCTCTACCTGTATTTTTTATTCTTACTTTTGGTTTTCCACACATCGGGTTAAAGCGATAATAGAATTTAGCAGAGTTTGGAGATAATATTTCCTCAACTGCTGCATCATTCATGAAGTTAATATCAGAATATGAGATCAGTTGTGACTCAAGTATATAGTTGCCATAAGGATCTGTTTGGGAGTTATAATCTATTTCAACCTGATTACCAGTTACAAATGAGGTTATTTCAAAGTTCTGTATTGTCACTTTAGCTCCCGGACACCATCCTGCCCTGTCGTATATCCATGTACCTCCCTGTGGGTAGAGTGGATTACTTGCACATTCTTCAATTATTTGCCAGCTGTATTGTGTAATGCCATTAACAGCAATACTATGTATTTTCGGGCAGAACTCGGCACAATTAGTAGAGTTACTAAACTGATGTCCTGATGTTGCTGTTTTTAGTTTAAATGTGGATGCAGAGCTGTCAAGATCTATTAATATCGGAGCAACGGTAGCATCAATAGAGTTAAGGTTATAATTCCCATTCCACATATTATCAATTTTGACAACATCTCTTGGAGGCGTTCCTTCTATCATAATGAATTTCATATCAAGTAATTCTTGCCAGTTACCGGCAGTAAGGTGCACTGAATCGTGTAATAATGTCCGGAAATCTGTTACATCATATATCCATGTAAAGCCATTTCCAAGATCCAGACCATAACCGTAAGGAGTAATAAATCTGCCAATTTCCCATCTGTTCACTATTTCAAAAGGAGGATCGTAATAAGGCATTTCTATTTTGTAAAGAATAGAGTCCGGGCTAAGAAGTGTTGAATCTATAGCTGTTCCGTTTGTATCATAAACATACGTATAATATGCCGGCCAGGGATAAATCGTGTCAGTCGGAGTGGTTGGATTATTAGTATCAGAGAATAATATTACCATTAACTGTGGTTTCTGAATAGAATCAACTACCAGTACTGAATCGAGAGATGCCGGGTTATAATTACCTTGCTCAAAAACAACTTCAGGCCTGGTGTTTGAAGCAATGAAACCTTTAAATCTATCTTTACCCATGTAATTCATCCATGCAGGAAAGCCCCATAGTTCAGCAGTGTTATTGTATGGGCCTTCGTCAGTTGTTGTGATACCCGTACCATCATCAAAACCATATTCAAGAATAAGATTTGCATAATCAGGATGAGTATTGTTAATTTTTTTGTTCATCCATTCAGAAATAGTATTCATATCAAGGGCTTTGTTCCACACCCTGAATTCGTCTATCATTCCATCGTAATTGTTGGAAAGTCCGGTACTGTTAGATCCTATCTTAAAGTTGTTAATTCCTGACATGGATTTAGTATATCCAGAGCCATAAAACCATTGATTACCATTGAAGAACATCTTCATCTGACTTGTTGCAACATCTTTTGTAAATGCCCAATGATTCCAATGTCCCTTGAACATACCTGCAGAGTCGGCAGTCTTATCTATCCTGTCGTAACCTGAACCATCATTCCCGGCATCCCAGTATATTCTGCTGTTATCCCATGGCAGGTGAGCATTAAGCTGGCGGTCGTTATTAGCATCACTGCCATGAAAGGTCATGTTTTTTTGAGGCTGTAAATCCGGATCTCCGTATTGCCAGAAAGAAACTGTAATAGCATCATTGATATTGGAAAAAACTGATGTAGGAACTTCAACATAATCAGGGCCATTAAAATTCAGAAAACAATCCCTTTCATAAGAAGAAATGCATGTTTTGTAACTCAGGTTATCTGTCATAACAACATATGGCGTGGCGCTGTTATTCTCCTGATAGCTAATATCGATTAGTATATTCGAGGCCCCGTCCCATATAAAAGGAAATGTAAATGGAACAGTATTCCACCCTGGATTTTGAAATCTGGTATTTCTATGATAAACATCAGTAAAGCCTGTGTTTTGAAGACTTCCGGAAGTTAATGAATCCAGATTTGAATGTTTGATCCTGATCATTAGTTTGTTTAGGTCACCTCCTGTTGAGAGAAAATTAAGTTGCATTGCAGTAATCGCACCGGCTGATAATCCGACAGACGTGAGTTCTGATGCTTTCCATAGATACTGTGTTCGTGAATCACTGTCAGGACTGGCAAATGGAATTTGAGAAGTTGTTGATCCATTGCCTATTAAAGCAGTATCAGTAAATGGTGTTTGGTTAAAAAGTTCAAAAGCAGGCAGGTATTCCCACGAAGGTTGATTAACGTACATAAGTGAATCAGGAGTGCTTCCACCAACAATAAAATTTGGATGATAGTGAAGAACTGAATCCATGACACCTGTATGTTCATAAAGTCGGGTATAAGTTAGATAATCCCATTCACCACAGGCTGGATAATTTCCCGGAACACATTTTAAGGTATAGTACATTAATATCTTTTCATAACGAATAGTGTCAGAAGGGAAAAGGAATTTAGCATTATATGGGGATGGCCCGAAATCAAATGTTTGGATTACCGTGGTGTCACCGGGAGCAGCAAAAGAAGTTTCGCTGTCAAATACTAAAAATATTGCCGTGATAATAGTTACTAAAAATAAAAGTCTAACTCTCATAATTATTTTTTTAAGGTTAACTAATAATTTGTCAAACAAAGATATTATGAAAAATTGAATCCGGCCATTATCATTTGATTTTTATCGGAGTATCTAAAATATATTAACAATGTAACAATAAGCCAGAAAAACTGAAACAGCGAGTTTCATGATCGTTCCGGCAATAAATCCAAGGAATGAACCAAATCCGGATCTTAATGCATTATTAAATTCTTTACCTGTAATCATTTCACCTATCACAGCACCTGCAAAAGGGCCAATGATAATGCCAAAGGGAGGGAAAAAAAACAATCCAAAAAACAGACCAATTATGCTTCCCCACATACCATGCCGGCTACCACCGAATTTTTTTGTACCATATGCCGGGACAATATAATCCAGGACTGTTACTCCAATAGTAATTACAGCCCATATAGCAAGAAAGCGTGCTGAGAAAGGAGGGATTGTCTTAAGCTGGAGTAACAATAACCCAATAAAACTGATAGGAGGGCCGGGTATCACTGGTATTATGCATCCAATAATTCCAATTATTATCAATCCACCACTTAATATTATCCAAACTAAATCCATTTCAATTCAATTATACAAGATTCAAATATACAAAGTTGAATTATAAGTTTTATATCTTTACACCTTTACATCTTTGTATATTTATATCTTTATTGTAATATTCTATTATTCCAGCATTCCATTTTTAAATAGTTCTTCCCCTAGCTCTGCCATGACTTCAGTAGCTTTTCCTTGCAGGAAAATATCTGTAATACTGTCGGTAAAGTTTGATTTTTTAGTATTTACTTCAATTATGGTGGCACCATTTGTTTTTGCGAAAACCGGTATCTGGCATGCAGGCATTATTTCACCTGTTGACCCAATTACAAGAAATGCTTCCGAAGTGTTTGCCAGATCAATAGAAGCAGTGTGTGCATCCTGAGGAATAGCTTCTCCAAAAAAAATAAAGTCAGGTTTTAAAAGGCTTTTACATAAGGAACACTCAGGTGGAAGTTTATTTATATCTATTTCGTCAATTCCGAATTTGGTTTTACAACCGGTGCATATTAATTGCTTAGAATTACCATGAAATTCATGAACGATCTTGCTACCTGCTTCCTGATGGAGATTATCAATATTTTGTGTGATCACAGCATCGAGAAGTTTGTTCTCTTCCATCTTTGCAAGGATAAAATGTGCTGCATTATATTTTGCTTTGCCAAAGAAATCATAAAAGATCTCTTTGATAAGCGACCATGATTTTTCAGGATATTGAAGAAAGTAATTTATATCCAAAAATATTGGATCATATTTATTCCAAAGTCCTTCTTCACCCCGGAATGGAGGGATGCCACTTTCAACGGAAATCCCGGCACCCGTAAATGCTGTGTTCGACTTTGAATTTAATAATACCTTTGCTGCTTTCTGTATTTTGGCATCCAGGGTTTCCATAAATATACCTGTTAAGTTTCCTGATGACAATAATACGCTTTTTTTGTTAGATATTAGATGAGAGACAATAGACATGAGACATTTAAACCTGCAACTCGCAACTCCAAACTCATAATCTTGATACTAGTTTAAATTATAACTACATTTGCTGAAAATTCGTTTAACATGATCAAATTATTATTAATAACAATAGTATTAATTTCAATTGCTGTATTAGGCCTATCTGTACGTATGCTTTTCAAGCGGGGTGGTAAATTCCCGGTATCTCAAATTGGCCATAATAAAGTTATGAGAAAAAAGGGAATTAACTGTTACAGTACCCAGGACAAGGTTGAAAGAAAGAAGACGGTCAATGTGATCCCCGGGATGAATATGAAGTGTGATTGTAGTGAAGGCTGTCAGTAAACTCAACCTTCCCCGACATCTTTTATTTAATTATCAACATAAACCCAACTCCATGAACATTTCTTATTATTATGTCTTTATCGTGTTTGAGATATTTTCTTAGCCGGGAAATAAAAACATCAAGACTACGACTTAAATAATAATCGTCATTACCCCACACTGCTTTTAGTATATCTTCTCTTTTAAGGATCTTGTTTGAATGTATACAAAGATATTTAAGGAGATCAGCTTCTTTAGCTGTTAAAGTGTACTTATGATCCTGATAAACCAATTGAAGATTTGGGGAATCAAAACAATAATTTCCAATTTCATAGCAGTTGTTTCCCTGAAAATCATCATTGCTGATCTTGCTTCTTTTTAGAAACACTTCGATTTTTAGGATCAGTTCTTCTATACTGAAAGGCTTGGTGATATAATCATCTCCACCAATAAGTAATCCATTAATTCTGTCTTCTTTCATCGACTTGGCAGAAAGAAATATTATTGGAATATCCTTGTTGCTTTTACGGATTTTTTTTGCCAGAGCGAATCCATCAAGCTTAGGTAGCATAACATCAAGAATACATAAATCAAATTCATCATTATTGAATGTTTCAAGAGCCGACTCCCCATCCAGGCAATGTTCTACCGAATATCCATGCTTCTCCAAATTGTCACAGGTTACATAACTCAGGTAAACATCATCTTCAACATATAGTATATTTGCTTTTTTCTGTAGCATAAATAATTTTATAAATGTATATGTACTGTAAATTTACTTCCATCATCCGGAGTACTCTCAACATTGATCTTCCAATTATGAGCAGAAACAATGTTTCTGACATAATTTAAACCAAGCCCAAATCCTTTAACACTATAAATATTCCCTGTGGGAATCCGATAAAATTTATTAAAGATCTTTTTTATATATTTTTTGTCGATACCCATTCCTTTGTCAGAGCAGCTTATACTAACTTTATTGTCAGATTGTTCAGTGGAAATACATATTTGCGGATGTTCAGGGCTGAATTTGACAGCATTATCCAGAAGATTATATATCAGGTTTGTGAGGTGTTGTTTGTCAGCTTTAATGACCGGATTGTTTGCTTTCAGATCAAGCATGATCTTTTCATTATCATCATTGACGTTAAGAGAAAAAGTGCTCACAATATTTTCTATGATCTCATGGAGATCAATATCCTCAAGTGTTATATTCATTTGCCTTTTTTCCAGGCGTGCTAATTGAAGTACTTTTTCAATTTGGTTTTCAAGCCTGTAGTTTTGATCTTTAATAATACTGGCGTAATTCATGAGTCGTTGAGGGTCATTTTTTATTTCGGGATCCATCAACACATCAGCAGAAATAGCAATTGTAGATATGGGAGTTTTAAATTCATGAGTCATGTTATTAATAAAATCTTTCTGTATCTCTGAAAGTCTTTTTTGTCGCAAAATAATAAATATTGCATAAACAAAAAAACCAATTGCTGTTATCAGGACAAATGAGGAGATAAACCACACATTCATATTATAAAGAATGTAAGTAGTTTTGGATGGGAAATATATGCCAAAATAATAGGTGTACTCATCATATTTTGGAAAACTCTGCTCTTTTTTTCTTTTTTTCGATTCTTCAACAGAGTGTACAAAGTTACCATATACCATTTCGTTGTTTTCGCAGTCATAAATTGCATATTCATAATCAATGTTAATATGACTGTATTCAAATTCGGTTTTTAAAAAATGATCCAATATGTTGGCATCAATGATGTCATTTATATCGACGACATAATAATTGGATGAAACTTGTTTTACAGGATTTTTATTTGGCAACTGTGCATTATTAAATTCAGCCATTTTCTGGGCCACATTATATAGGGCAACTTTGATTGTTTGATTAAATTGCTTTTCGTTAGTATCAAAGGTTTTGTTGATCCAATACATCTGAAAAATAATAATTCCGACAATTGAAAAGAAACCCAGAATTACAACCAACCTTATTCTGCTGTTTTTCATGTGTTAATATAGACAGTTTGTATTAAAATTGTTCTTTTGGATATTTCATAGTCTGACTTGAGAGTGATATGTTTCTCAGGCATAAAAATAATCATTAATCTCAAACATCTTACAGTATTTACAATTCCTTAACAAATATTTACATTTCCTTTACAATTATTGTGATTTCATTTACACCAATATCCCTTTTCTTTAGTAAATTTGCCAAGATTCATAAAAGATAATATGAATTGAATACGGATACAACAGATTTTTACTAATTAATATCAATAATTTAAAATGAATAATATGAAAAAGGTAGTGTTATTAGTTACAGTTATGTTTTTTGCATCTTTTGTTTTTTCTCAGGACAAGGAAAAAGTTACTCAAACTATTGAACAGTCTTCAAATGGGCCTCAGATAACTTTTGATAAAGTCGTTCATGATTATGGAACTTTATATAAGGATGGAGATGGAAATTGTAAGTTTAAGTTTACAAACAACGGAAATGAACCATTAGTTCTTTCTACAGTACGTTCCTCATGTGGTTGTACTGTGCCTAAATGGCCAAGAGAACCTATATTGCCGGGTAAGAGTTCTGTAATAAGTGTTAAGTACGATACCAGGCGTATGGGTACAATCAATAAAAGGATCACTGTTCTTTCCAATGCTAAAACTGCATCTGTGGTTTTATCTATTAAAGGAAAGATCATCCCAAAACCTGCCGAGACTATGCCGGAAAAAACTCCTGGCACAGTCACTACTCCAAAAACGAAGTAAAAAGGCTTAACAAAAAAACCTGCTACGCAATAGCAGGTTTTTTTGTATAATCCGGAAAAAACAATAATGTTAAAATACTGAAATATGCAATTTCCTGCTTTCGTATTTGAATACATTCCCTTTGTCGATTAACGATTCTTCTTGTTTACTCTCATCCTTCAGAAATTCTTCAAGATAGCTATTGATTTCATTCATTGAAATAGTAACTGCTTCCTGAAGATTTAGCGCTCCATCTTCCTCTTTCCACGCAAAAGGCTGAAATATTTTTCTTCTCTCCTGGCAAAATAATTACATCCGAACCTATGATCCTGTCTTGCTTACCTCCCTTAACAATCTCTCCTGCTAAAAGTAATATGGTGTCAAATGATGTATTTTCTGCAAATAAAGTATTGACAGTGCCTGAAGAACTTACTTCGGTGATGCTAATTTTCTTTTCCTTTATTGCATTTTCAAGGTTTGAAAACTTACTGATATCCTTATGAATATCTGTAAACGTTTTATTAGCTTTGATTGGATATATCTTTAAAAGATTGTCCTCAGAACTTCTCAACTCCTCGTATTTGGGTTGAAGGTTTTCCATGTTGTACTGAGCATGCAGGTTGATAACTGCAACGATTCCGATAAATAATAAAATTGTCTTTTTCATAATAATGAGTTTTTAGGTTAATAAATGATGATCTTTAATCTGTGTTAATCTGAGTAATCTGTAGTGATATTTCTCTTACAATTGTATTTGTTGAATCTTCCCATCAGGAGTTAATAGCATATATTTATTTTTAGGGATTGCCCTTTTTTCTTTAATAATGAATTTGATATTGATACTATATGTAAATTGAACAACTGGTTCCAATATTACAGGATTGATAACTATGTCGAAATCCTTAAAAGAAACAGGATTATAAAACATAGTCTTTAATTTGCCCGATCTTCTGACTTTGCTTTCAACACCGAAAAATGACTTTCCTTGTGCTGCATCAATAGAAGGCCGGCTGAAAGCAATATAGTTTTCATACTTTGAATGGGGCATAATTGTCTGATAGTCTTCTGAGAATACCGTGTAAAGACTATCAAAATCTACTCCCAAAGCTGATAAGTCTTTTAGTTTTTCTTCGAAATATGCAAGTGTTTTTTTTCTTAAGGTATCTTTGATGCTTTCAATATTATCAACATAGTAATCTACTTTTACTAAGTCGTAGATCTCATTTGTAACTGCTGACTTAACAATAATGTCGAGTTTGGAACTTTTATCATATTTAATAAGAATATTTTTCTGAAGTTCAAATCCAACCGGAATTTCATTATAGGTCTTACTAAAAAGTCTTTTCTCTACTTCATAGTCATAAACAGGAATAAGTGATATCATGTCAACAGTAATATTATTTGTGTCAATCCCCTGTCTTTTCAATTCATTAATAAACCTACTGATACGATCATCACTTTTTGACACCACATCTTTCAGGTCACTTCCTACCTGTGAGACATTAAAAGTTGCTACATACGTAAACGCACTTACATTCATTAAGGCTTTTGCCTGAAAATTAAACTCTGAAGCATTCTGAACAAGGGCCTGAGCAATCTGAGCAACCTCAATTCTTTGTCCATTATATCTCCAGTTCCCCATCACCTGGGCATTAACAGTTCCACTTAGCATTATTGTCATGATGACAATTGTCATTTTTGTTTTCATTTGATTTTTTTTTTGTGAATATTAGTTTAATTGAATTTTGTCCAAAACTAAATCAGAATTCAGCCTCATAAAAGCTACATTTAGGAAACACATATTTAGATTTAGGGAAGGGGTGATTTGATTGAGGTAAGAATGTTTCAGCAACCTCAGAGGTTGAAGGTTTAATGTTATTTTTAGGATTTCATCTTACATTTATAAAAACCCATAAACGAATTAGGCAAAGGCATCATCAACTGAGGCAAAGATGCTTTTTGATGAGCTACAGCTCCCAAAAATCAGGAATAGCTCTGCAGAATTTATTACTTTTACTATCTCAAATCAAATTCCATGTTTAAGAGACTTCTTTATACTCTTCTGTTTCTGTTAATTATTTGTTTGGATAGTTTTTCCCAGTCTAGTATAGAAAGGCAAAGCAAATACTTTAAGCTATCACAGGAATATGTCTATTCAGATATTGACAAGTTTCTTGATTCTGTTGGCATGTCTCTTGAAGCTAATCCTGAAAAAGCTTTTGATTATATCGAAATGGCTATGATTCTTTCATTAGAAATGAAAGACAGGTTAAAACAGGCAAAAACTTTTGCAATACTGGGTGATTATTATGAACATTACAAACAACATGACCTTGCAGCAATTAATTACGAAAAAAGTACTCAACTATATGGTAAAAAGAATTCGAAATATTTTGACAATTATTTGATTGCTGCACAACAATACTACAAAGCCGGAGAGTATCAAAAAAGTATTGTAATTTACCATCGTATTCTAAATGGCAAAATTAATGAACGACAAAAACTGATGATTTTTGAGGGTTTAGGTGACAACAATTATTCTCTAAACAATACGAAATTAGCACTAATAAATTTCCACAAAGCTGACAGCTTATCAAAAATACTATCGGAGATTGATAAAAACACTGAAATCAAACTGAAAATTGCCAGTGTTTTAACTAAAGCGAAAGACAAGAGTGCCTTAGGTTATTTAAATGATGCAAATACTCAATCAAAAACCACAGCGAATACAAGACTTCAACTGGAATCCCAAAATCAGATTGCTGATTTTTATTCCAGTAATAATATGTATAAGAAAGAAATACAATCCCGAAGTTCAATTAGCAATACAATAGAAGAAAATAGTGAGATATTAATAAAACAAGATATCAATGTCACAGAAGAGCTATTCAGAAATAATACTCAAATTGCGCAGATATTAAACTCACAAAATCAACCTATTGAAGCGCTTAAGTTTATTAAAAAAAATATAAGCTTAGAACAAGGAGAAATTGGAATTGAATATAGAATTGAAGCAGCAAAAACCCAGTCTGAGACCTATGCCGGACTTGGACAGGGTGATAAAGCAATTGAAAGTTATAAAGCCTATGTGGCCCTTGTTGATGAATCATACGAAATAAAAGAAAATGAGATAAATGAAGTTATAGACATTACAAAAAAACTTGCCGACAATCAAAGGCGTATTGAATTGATGGAGCAGGATAAACAATTGTTTGATATTCAAATACAATCATTGGAAAAGGATCAGTTATTAAAAACAAAAAGCTTAAAATATCAAAGGAATTTCATCATACTTCTTTTTGTGATTGTGTCATTACTAATATTCGCACTTTTTACAGCGAATCAGCGAATCAGGATTCAGAAAAAGCATAATCTGTTTCTGGATCTAAAATCTTTAAGAGCCCAAATGAATCCGCATTTTATTTTTAATGCTTTAAATTCTGTTAATAGTTTTATAGCAAAGAACGATGAGTTAAATGCAAATAAATATTTGACCAGGTTTTCAAGATTGATAAGGAGTATATTGGAAAATTCTGAATATGATTTTATCCCTCTTTCAAAAGAAATAGAATTATTGAAATCCTATATCGAGTTAGAGCATATTCGTTTTTCTGATAAATTTACTTATAGTTTTGAAGTTGATGAAAATATCAATGCAGATGCTTTCAAAATACCACCAATGCTTATTCAGCCATATATTGAAAACGCTATTTGGCACGGTTTGAGATATAAAGATAAAGGCGGTTTTCTTAAAGTAGAGATTAAAAAAGAAGGGCAGTTCTTGAGAGTAGATGTTATTGATAATGGTATCGGAAGGGAAAAGTCACAGGAGCTTAAAACTGAGAATCAAAAAAAGAACAAACCGAAAGGGATACGAATTACAAAGAAACGTATCGAGATTCTTAATAAATTATTTAAAAAGGATATTAAAATAAATATCGAAGATCTGAAAAGTAATGAGGAAGGAACAAAAGTAACATTGTGCATTCCTGACATAGAGAACTAATATGATTATCAAGGCAATTATAGTTGAAGATGAGCGTCCTGCCAGGGAAACTCTGGAAATCTATTTGAAAAAATATTGTCCGGAAGTGAATGTTGTTGCCACTGCTTCTAACATTGATGAAGCAATACAGGCAATTCGTAGTAATGATGTCGAGCTTCTTTTCCTTGATATTGAGCTGCCATACGGAAATGCATTTGATCTAATTGACAAGGTGGGTAAAGATGACTTTGAAATTGTGTTCATTACTGCATACAGTGATTATGCAATCGAAGCATTAAACAAACAGGCCGCATATTATATTATGAAACCTGTAGATATCGAAGAACTTATTAAGGCAGTTGAAGAAGTTAAAAGTAGATTATCCGGACAAATTTTATTCGGGAATAGGGTAAAGAACTATGATGCAGTTCAAACTAACAAGTTTATGTTCCCACATCAGTTTGGATTTGACCTGTTAGAGATTGGTACGATAATCAGATGCGAAGGGATGGATAATTATACGAAATTTTATTTCATAAATGGTTCTTCTAAGCTTATCAGCAAGACGCTTAAAAAAATAGAAGAACAGTTATCAGAATATGGTTTTATGAGAGTTCACAAATCAAATCTAGTGAACTTAAGACATATCATAAGCTATCGTAAAGGTAAAACCGGCTATCTGCTTATGTCTGATAAGTCGGAAGTAATGATAGCTTCCGGTAAAAGGAATAAACTTATCGAACTTTTAGGTTTAAAGGTTAATTAGAGTTTGTCCATGTTATCAAGGGCATAAATTGCAAAAGAGCCTAACCAATGACCGCCCTCATAGCTGTCGTCTACAAGATTAGGTAAGGAATACATTATGTGGTCATTTGCAATATTTATTAAATGCATGTATTCCGGATGTTGATCAGCTAAACCGTACAACACCCATGCTCTGCTGAAATTTAGTCCGTCCAGATGTACTAACTTGCCATCTGTGCGATCTGAAACTTCTCCCGGTTTTATTTCGAAACTTTCAGCTTTAAGTTGGGGGGCAAATTTGCTGATCCATACATCAAAATCATCTTTATTCAATATTCTTCTCATCAGGCCTATCTCTTCAAAGCAAGGAGATAAAAAGTCATATCCACTCGGCTCCCAATTTAATGGGCAATTAAAGTCCTTACTATAAAAATCTTTAGCTCTTGTTTCAATAGCGATTTTCAATTCTTTATTTTCAATTGTGTTAGCATAGTCCCATGCAAATGATAATCCAAAAGCAGTATTTGCATGTTCACCAACTCTGATAGGATATACTAGTTTCGGTAAGAAATCTATATACCGCTGAACAATCAAATCTATTAAAGGTTGAAGATTTTGTTCCAGCTCCTGAGCTAATGGATCATCCCAGCTATGCAATTCTTCAGCCAACTTCAGCAGCCATGCCCAGCCATAGGTTCTTTCATAAGATTTACTATGTTCACCTTGAAAATAAACCATTTCTGCCTGAATATTCTTTTGAGAGATATTCTCCTGAAGCTTGAATCTAATCAAATCGGCCTTTTTTAATAAAGGGAAATCCTTCAATAATTTTACTAAGGACCAATGCCCATGAACCGCAGAATGCCAGTCAAAACAACCATAAAATGCCGGATGCAAAACGTGAGGCTCTCTTATATCTTTTTTTTCACCTAAAGTCTGTCCTAATTTATTGGGATACTCAGTTTGCAAACAAGCTAAAGGTAATTCAGCAAGATTATTAGCTTGCTCTAATGTCAGGCGGAGAGGTTTCTGAATAATAGTTTTTGGTGTTACTTCCTCAGCAATAGATTCAATTTCTGCTTTCTCATTTGAGTCTCCATTTGGTGTATCACAGGCTACCCACAAGAATAAAGAGATAATGAAAATTATTCGGTTCATAGATTTTGTTAATCCAGGTGTAAGAAAAGTTTACTTCAACCACTGATCCAGCCATCCAAAGAACTCCCTTTGCCATAATATAGCATTCTGTGGTTTCAGGACAAAGTGAGATTCATCAGGGAAGAACAGGAATTTAGCAGGAACATCCTGTAGGCGTGCTGCATTAAAAGCCTGCATGCTTTCGGTATATGGTATGCGGAAGTCATATCCTCCGGAAATTACCATTATCGGGGTATCCCAATTCCCGACAAAGTTGTGAGGGGAAAAGCTGTAGCTCTTTGGTTTTGGGTTTTCCCAGAATGGTCCCTCTAGATCTTTATTAACGAAAAAATACTCGTCAGTTTCTGCATATTGGCTTTCGAGATTAAACATACCGCAGTGAGAGATGAATGCTTTAAATCGTTTATTATGATTTCCTGCGAGCCAGAAAACTGAAAAACCGCCATAGCTTGCACCCACTGCACCTAGTTTGTCTTCATCAACATAAGGTTCAGCTGCAAGTTCATCGATGGCTGAAAAGTAATCCTTCATATTTTGGCCACCATAGTCGCCACTGATCTGATCATTCCACGCCTGTCCGAATGTAGGTAATCCACGTCGGTTTGGAGCAACCATGATATAACCATTTGAAGCCATAAGTGCAAGATTCCACCTGTAATGAAAATTTGGTGTGATAGCACTCTGTGGACCTCCCTGGCAGTATAATATGGCAGGATATTTTTTATTTGGATCGAAATCGGGAGGATAAAGAATCCATGTGAGCATTTTTTTATTGTCAGTCGTTTCTATCCAACGTTCTTCAATTTCCCCAAAACTTATTTTGTCGAGGATATCTTTATTGGTAAAACTAAGCTGCAGTTCTTTTCCACTAGCTATGTCAATTTTGAATATTTCACTAGGAAGTGTGAATGTCTTCTTTAGTGCTACCAGCTCGGTGTCATTTAGAGCAAAGGAAGTGAAATTAACTCTTCCTTCGGTTATCTGCTCTATCTTTTTACTTTCAATATTAAGATAATATATCTGATAAGTTGCATGATACCCACTAATAAAATATATCAGCTTGCCATCAGGTGACCACTCAAAAGATGAAGAACTTTGATCAAAGCCTTTAGAAAGATCTTTAGCATTTTTTGTTTCAATGTCATAAACTATGATCCTCTCTTTGTCAGCCTCAAAGCCCGGGGTTTTCATGCTCTTCCATGCAATTTTTTTTCCGTCAGGAGAAAAAACCGGGTCGTAGTCATATCCTAACATTCCAATGCTGATATTCTCTGTAATACCACTTTCAATATCATAAACATAAATTTCCGAATTTGTGCTGATAGTATATTCCTTGCCTGATAACTTTTTACAAACATAGGCAATACTGCTTCCATCAGGGCTCCAGTTGATCTGCTCCATTCCTCCCCATGGATTCATTGGAGTGTCAAAAGGTTCATCTTCCATAATATCAGTTGCTTCTCCAATTCTTCCATTATCATATGATGCAAAAAACACATGACTATAAGCATAATCGTGCCAATGGTTCCAATGCCGGTACATCATATCTTCAATGATCATTGCATTAGCATCAGGCAGATCGGTGTAAATTTCATTTGCTGTTTTATCGAGTTTCACATCTTTAATAAAGAGAATTTTATTGAGGGATGGAGAATAAGAAAAGCCATTTATTCCATTCTCTATTTCACTGATTACTTTTTTCTCACTCCCATCAGGATTCATTTCCCAGATTTGCACTGATCCGTTTTTAGCTGATAAGAACCCGATCTTTTTTCCATCGGGCCGCCATATTGCATTGAATTCACTTCCTTCAAAATCTGTTACTTGCGTTGGTTCTCCTCCTTCAGTTGAGATAGTATAAAGATTTCTGTTACCCTTATTTTCTTCAAGACTATAATATGATATCCCATAAAGTATTGTTTTTCCATCAGGCGAAAGTTGGATATCACTAACTCTTCCCATTCTCCATAAAAGTTCTGGTGTAAGGATGCCTTGAGCAGTAAGCTCTTCAATTGACTTTGGTTTAGCTTTTTCTTCAGAAGCTTCTTTTCCTTTTCCGTTTTCTTTGTGCTCATGTTGACATGCAAACAGGCTAAAAAGTATTGCCAGGCTGAGGAATGGGATGATTTTTTTCATTGTTTTGGGATTTAAGTTATTTATGAATTTGAAATTTAAAATTAGAAACTAGAAATTAGAAATTAGAAACATTCAATCAGGCTAAATTACAAAAAAATCTCTTTTAGTATCAAGTATCAAGTATCAAGTATTGAGTACAGAGATTATCAGATTAAGAGACGAAGATACGAAAAAATGATGAGACGTGGAGATTGCACAGCCTGCAACCTGTAACACGTAACCCGCAACATTCCATTTATTCAACCAGCTTAAGCTAAACAAAAAAAGCCAGCATATCTGGAATATGCCGGCTTTAGCCTTGTAGCGAGACCGAGAATTGAACTCGGGACCTCCGGGTTATGAATCCGACGCTCTAACCTTCTGAGCTACCTCGCCATGAATTTTGAGTGTGCAAAAATAAAAAGATTTTTTGAATTGAAGGAGTTTTTTTTTGCTTTTCTTTGCGTAACTTTGTGCCTGCTTTGTGTGTCTCTGTGTAACAGCTTTTCTGCTATGTCATAGAGTGCCAATGAGAATACATAAAGGTCCACAGAGATTAAACTACGATTGTAGATAGTAATTTTAAAACCGGAGCAATTTGAAACTGAATATCAGGGACAGCCACCCCTTCCTTCGTCAGGGTTTGCATCCCTTTAAGGGTTTAAATCCCCGAGGTACGAGGGGATGGAAATCCTGAGACATTGCAACTGGCTTCAGCCTGAATCTGTAGGCAATTCAAAAACTGTAGGCAATTCAAAATCTGTAATATTTTTATCTTTCCCGGACAGCAGTAGATATTTACCTTGAGCGTAGTTACAAACTACGCTCAGCCAAGTCTCTCAGTCTCCTAATCTATCAGTCTCATAACTCAGTTATAGTTTCCTTATAAACAATCCCCCGCTTTTCCAGACCTTTTAAAATAAACGCAACACATTCTGGTTGCTGACCGATAAATTCCGGCACTGAAATTCCTGTTCTTTTATACAATCCATTTGCGATCAAACGAACAGCCATTGTAGCTGTATATCCTGTTGTTCGAGCCATTGAGTGTGTTTTTGTTGCTTTATCATATTCATCAAAGAGGTCATAAGTATAGCGAACACTTTTTCCATCGTATTCACCCTCAACAATTATCTGCATAATAGTGATATCTTCTTCACCTTCTTCAAGCTTCCATTTTGGAAAGAGTAGCTTACTTGTTAAATCCAGGGGACTTATTTCTACTCCTTTAACATCAATCTTTTCTTTACTAAAAAAGCCTGTATCTCTGAGCATTGCCATTTTTTCAATGTGTCCGGGATATCTTAATGTCTTTTCTATCATAAATGGAGCATTTATTGTTTTTGCAAGCGAACGAAGTCCGTCGCTGTTAAATGCTTCCAATGTTCCGGCTTTTTTAAAGTTGATTAGCTCCGGATCGGAAAGAGCAGCTTTGATCACTTCTTTACCGTGTTCAATATATTTTGCAGGTCTGGTGTACTCTTCGATAACATCAACAGGGGAGAAGACTGCTTTGTATTCGTACGGCCATTCACGAACTTTTGGCAAGCCGCCAACATATATGACCACCCTTTCAGTCATATCTAACATCAGATCAACATACCCGACAAGGATATTGCTCATCCCGGGAGCAACGCCAATATCAGAAATTGAAATTACATTATTTTCCTTTGCAAGGCTATCAAGCAGGAAGGGGTCTTCTGGAAAAAAAGCTATGTCGATAACATTCTTACCTGATTCGATTATGGCTTTTAGGGTCTGATATCCCATAAAACCAGGAACGGCATTAACAACAATATCAAAATCTTTGATTATTTCTTTAACTGATATTGGATATGAGAGGTCTTTAATGATAGTGGTGATATTTTCATTTCTTAAAGTATCCGCTACTTTTTTATCAATATCAGCAACACTTACTTCAAAACCCGGGTCTTTTGCAAGGTCAATTGCCATTGGGCCCCCAATCAGGCCACCACCAAGTATAACTGCTTTCATAAACTATTTAATTTTTGTTTTTTTTAGGTATAAGGCGTAAGGTATAAGGTATAAGGTTTAAGGGATTGAGATATTCTTCCTTATACCTACAACCTATTTCCCAAACCTAAAATACACCTTACTAATGTCAATCTGGGTTATAAATACACCCAGGATCACTATTAGCACTCCTATTATTTTATTCATGCTGAAAATTTCTGATAAAATAAAGTAGGAGAATATAGCTGTGAAAACCGGCATTAGATTGGAAAACACATTTGCCCTGCTAACTCCAATTTCTCTTACAGAAATTGCATAAAAGATATATGCAAGTGAAGAGGCGAATACTGCTAATAGTAATATAGTTGAAATAAGTTCGAAATTTGGCTTGATATTAATAAAATCTCTGAATTCGAATATAAGGAATAAGGGAAGAAAATATATAACACCAATAAAATTTTGCACTGTGATGATCTTTAGTGGGGAATACCTACTAGTCAGTTTTTTTAGGAGAATAGTATAAAATACAGCAGATGCTACTCCTATAAATAAAAACAGCACTCCTAATGGTGAGGCATTCAGACTTAAATCCCTTTTTAAAAGCATTACTAAAATACCAAAAAAAGAAACAAAGATTCCAATTATGTTATAATTTGAGAGTCGTTCCCGTATACTGAAATAAGCTGCTAAAGGGGTAAATACTGGTATAGTGGCAATAATAACAGCTGCTATTGTTGAGCTTACATATTTTAATCCAAAACTTTCACCCAAAAAATAGAGGAAAGGATTTAACAGGGATGATATCAGGAATAATTTATAATCAGCTTTGTTGATTTTCTCCCGTTTGAAAAACAACAGACTAAGCAGGTAAAGAAAAGTACATGAAATAAGCAATCTAATGAATACTGTAGTAATAGGGCCATAGTATTTAAAAACAATTTTTGTCCAGACAAAAGAAATTCCCCACAATAGCATTGCTATTACTGCAAAAGAAAATATTAATAAGCGATTTATTTTCACTCTGAAGTTTATTTGCTTATCAGTTCACTTTATCAGGATCTTCCCTTTTCGTTTAGCTTGTTGGAGTGCTTCAAAGTGCGGAGTATAAGAGTAATAATGATTGAGATAATGAAGATATATATTGAGATCCGCCTGAAATCAAATTCATTATACATAATATAATACCTGAGGTTATCAATAAAAGTATAACCAAGTACACAAGCCAAAAAACCAGAGTATTCTCTTCGTAAGACACTTATTATTGAAAAAGGTATTGTGCTTTTTTGATATTTTTTAAAAGATGGGATAAAAGCAGGGACTGTAAGAGACCAATTGAGATATTCGTCACCAAATTTTCTTTCAAGAAAACGTTCCTCCGCAAACATTATCCTTTCATAATAAAGCCAGTAAGCAAGCGAAACGAGTAAAATAAAATAAATGTTAAAGCAAAAGATTACCAATCCAATCCAGATCAGATAATTCCCAAGATAAAGAGGATGTCGAACAGTGGAATAAATTCCTGTTGTATTCAGTGATTCTGCAACCTGTTCTTTTGTATTTCTTCCTGATGTTCCTCTGGGGGTTGTCCCAATGGAATATGCTCTTACCCAAAAGCCTATAATACTAACAAGGATAGCAACGATGGTAATTGCAGATACAAAGGCAGAATTTAAAAAGGAAATATTTGTAAAATAAACAACAGGGATAGCTAATATGAATAATATTGCAGGTATTGGTCCCCTGTGTCTGAATAGTGTGTTGCCGCTCTTTTCGAAGGAATGTATTAATGCCATTTAGCAAATGTATTGAATTTTTTTGATTTAAATTGTTAAATTTGACTTAGTTTAGATGTGAAACTTGAGTTTTAAACGAAAAGTTGTCACATCAGAAAAAAAAAGTAGTCATAGAAATAAAACAGACTCCGCTTTGGATAAAAAAGTTGCAGATATTCATCAGGATTTAATTGATGCCTGTAAAGCTAACAGCAGTAAAGCACAGTGTGAAATTTATAAATTATACTATAAAGCAATGTATAATACTTCCATAAGAATATTAAATAATGCAGCTGATGCTGAAGATGTTATGCAGGAATCATTCCTGGATGCATTTCGGAAGATTGACCAGTATAGCGGGAGCGGCAGTTTTGGTGGATGGCTGAAACGGATTGTTGTCAACAAATCTCTGGATGCCTTGAAAAGAGCTAAAGATACCAGCTATATCGAGGAGTTTGAAATTGATGTCGCAGAAAGCAGGGAAGAGATTGTTTACGAAGAGGACATTACTAATTCAACTGAAAAAATAAAAAGTGCCGTGAAAATATTGCCTGATGAATACAGAATAGTGTTATCCCTGTTTCTTTTCGAGGGTTATGATCATGAGGAGATCAGCTCAATATTGAAAATCTCAAATGCAAGCTCCAGAACAAAGTATTCAAGAGCAAAATCAAAGCTTTTAAAGATATTAAGCCCTAATTAATTTAATATGTCAGATTTAGAAAAAATTATCAGCAATAACAGGGATGTTTTTGACTCAGATGAACCGGCTGATGGTCATTTTGAAAGATTTAATAAGAAATTATCAAATCTTCATAAGGAACATGAATCCAAGGAAATAAAAGTAATACCCATGATAAACAGGCACTGGTTGAAAGTTGCTGCAGCGGTGGTAATACTTATTGGTTTTGGATTTGTGTTTTTTAATAATGTGTTTGAGAAGAATGCAAATATGACATCAGCACAGGAGACAGGAATTATTTTATCGCCGGAATTGACTGAAGTCGAAATTTATTATACTTCACTTTCAGATAAACGATTTGACCTTATCGATCAACTTGTTCCGGATAGTATGGAAGGTGCGAAAATAAAAGAAATGGTTGATATGGAACTAAGTGAATTAAGTGAGAATTATGGAGAATTGCTTGAGGAGTATAAAAACAATCCGGATGATGACAGAATTATAGATGCCATAATTAATAATTATAGAATACAAGCTGAGATCCTGGATAATATCATAATAAAACTTAATGAATTAAAAAATCAGAAAAATGACACAAAAGAAATTGAAAGCATCAATTTATAAGGTTTTACTAAGTTTAACCTTATTACAGTTAATAGTATTTACAGCCTATAGCGCACCTGCTGAGGAATTTAGTAAGAAAATCAAAAAAGAGTTTGAAATTAACAGCGATGCACTTTTGCGGCTGAATAGCAAGTATGGAAAAATAGATTGTAAAAACTGGGACAAAAATATTATTTCCATTGAAGTTACTATTGAAGTAGAAGCTGCGAATAAAGAAAAAGCTGATGAGATTTTTGAGAAAATCAATATTGATGTTAAAGGAACAGAATCAATTGTTGAGGCAACAACAGTTTTTAATAAATCAGTATTTAGTTTAATTAAGAATAAGAAAAGTAAACTTCAAGTTAACTATGAGATCTTTTTTCCTAAAACAATCAGCCTGGATATATTGCATAAATATGGTGAATTATTTGTAGCCGATGTTAATGGGAAAGTAATGCTGGAATTAAGCTATGGTACAATAAATATAAATGAAATTAACGCTAATAACAATAGTCTGCAGATTGCATATTGTAAGGGTTCCATTGGCGAATTTGGAGGAGGCGATATTAATATCAAATACTCTACATTACACCTGGATGAATGTTTGGATGCGAATATTAATTCAAAATACTCAACTCTGTTAATTGATGAAGCTGACTATCTTATTTTTGATTCAGGTTATGACCAAATTAAAATTGATGAGATCAAAGAATTAAATGTTAAATCTCAGTTTTCAGGATTTGAAATTGATGAACTTGAAAAAAGACTGGAGATTGATATTGCATATGGCAGTTTTGGGATTGATGAGGTTTCAGCAGACTTTGAGGAGATCACTATTAAAAATTCATATGCAAATGTTAAACTTGGTGTCGATGAAGATGCAAGTTATTTCTTATATGCTGAATTAAAATATGGTAGCCTCAAATTCCCGGAAAACAATGAATATCTAAGCAAGCAGATTGTGTCATCTACTTCAAGCATATACGAGGGTAGAATAGGGAAAGATAAAAATACCACCTCAAAGATCACTATTAAAAGCAAGCATGCAAAAGTATCAATAGGAAACTAGCTAATGAAATCTATATAATAATCTAAAAAATATTACCATGAAAAAAGGAATAAATTTAGTTACACTGTTAAAAGTATTTATAATAATGATTTTTGTTCTTTCCAGTGCAGATGGGGTCACTGCTAATAAGAAAAAAAATCGAAACCAGAATAACACACAAGAGCGTGAAGTTATGCAATTTAATGCAATAGCATCAAGCTCGAGTGTGGATGTATTTATCACACAGGGAAGCTCTGAAAGTATTAAGGTTGTTGCTGATGAAAAGGTAATTAATAAAATTATTACCGAAGTCCGTGAATCTGTCCTTTACATCTACACAAAAAACCTAAAATTTACTACAGGTAAAATGGCTGTTTATGTTACCTTAAAGGAACTTAAGGGTTTAAAAATTACAGGATCAGGGGATGTGAGTTCAGAAAATATCATAAAGGCTAAAGACCTTAAGTTTGCGGTTACGGGATCCGGAGATATGAAGATTGATCTGAATGCAAATAATGTGGATGGTCAAGTAACTGGTTCAGGTGACGTGAAACTGAGTGGCATTACAGGTGTTTTAAAAATTCGACTTAGTGGTTCCGGAGATTTTAATGCAGACGCTCTTGGTCTTGATCAATGTGAAATTAGTTTGAGTGGATCCGGTGATATCAGATTAAGCGGTATGTGTAAAGAATTAAATATGACAGGAAGCAGTTCCGGTGATATTTCTGCATCAAAGCTAGATACAAAAGTATGCAGGATAACCAAAACCGGATCAGGAGATGTTAGTGTTTTGGTAAGAGACGACCTGTATGTGAAGTTAACCGGATCAGGAGATGTTTATTATAAAGGTGATCCAAGCGTCAATGCTGTCAATAGTGGATCCGGAAATGTAAGACGGTATTAAAGAGACAGAGTGACTGAGAGATTATGAGATATGAGACTTAGAGATGAGTGGCAGTAGCAGTAGCAGCAGCAGTAGCAGTAGCAGTCAACCCTGCAATCTTAACTCCAAACTTTAGGCACTCGAAACTCCAAACTTCTTTATTGTATATTTGTATAATTGAATAATTGTATAATTAAATAGATGGATTATGAAAAAAAATATGTACAGTCGGATTGTTTTATTTGCTTTAGTAACTGTCATTCTGGGCAGCCTGATATCTGCCTGTGGTGAAATAGTTAAAGGAAATGGTAATGTAATAACAGAAGACCGCAGCATATCATCCTTTGATGGTATCAGGATAGGTGGAAATTTTGAAATATTTCTCGAACAGGGAAGTGTTGAAAGTCTTAGGATTGAGGCTGATGAAAACCTGATGGGTTTGATTAAAACTGAAGTAAGATCAGGAAAATTAATTATTCATATTGAAGAAAATGTTATCCGTGCTGAATCCATGAAAGCCTATATTACTTTTGTCAATATCGAAGATATAGATATCAGCGGAGCTTGTGAGCTAATAGGTGTTGGCATGCTGAATTTTGATGATATTGAGATCGAAGCAAGCGGAGCCACTGAAATTGATTTGAATCTACATGCTGATTATCTTGAGCTTGATCTAAGCGGAAGCAGCGAAGTTGACCTTGAAGGAGATGCCACTGAAATGTCGCTTGAAATTTCAGGCGCAGGAGAATTATTTGCCGAGGACTTTATTCTTCAGACATGTGATATTTCAATTAGTGGAGCCGGTTCTGCTGTTATTAATGTAAGTGACATACTGGATATTGATATTTCAGGCGCGGCTTCTGTAAAGTATAAAGGCCAGCCTAAAGTGAGCCAGAGAGTATCCGGTGCCGCGAAGATCAGGAATATAGACTGAGACAAATATTAATTATTAATTAATTGTTAATGTATAACTGATAACTGCTAATAGAGTATCAAGTATTGAGTCATCTTGAACCATTCTTTCCATTTTCAAATTATCTCATTTTCAAATTATCCCATTATCATATTTCTTTCGACTTTTCGACTTTTTAATAGGTTTAATATTAAAAGTTTTCAGTATATTTATGGTTTTTTTAAAACTGAAATTTCTTAATATTAAACTTATTAATTATGAAGTTAAAATCCTACTTTTTGTCATTTCTGTTTGTTGTGTTTTTCTCATTTGCAAATGCCCAGATAATTGAATTGACTTTTACCGGGAAATCTGGTACATATCATGTGGTTTTGGATAGCATATTAATTGAAAATATTACCCAGGGTGGAGATACTATGCTGTATTTTCCTGATACAGTTATTATGCTGGGTACTGTTGGAATAGAGGATAATGGTGGTATAGAAAAACCAGAGTTTGAGATTTTGGAGAATTATCCTAATCCGTTTAAGAATCAAACTCTTATCCATCTTAATGTTCCTGAAACAGGCGATGTTGAGGTTTTTATTTATAATGTTCTTGGAAAAGAAGTTGCAACTTTTTCTCAATGTTTAAGTCAGGGCATACACTCTTTTACTTTTAGCTCAGGAAGCGAAAGTATGTTTTTCCTTACAGCAATTTATATGTCTGAGGTAAGAACCTGTCGAATGATTGGTGTGAATGGAGACAATAATATCCAAAGTGTATTTCGATATAATGGAATTTTGTCTAATAATCCTGCAAAAAATTCTTTCACATCTATAAAAGGTGTTCCATATAATCCGGGTGATCAGTTTCGTTTTGTCGGATTTGCCTATGCAGGCAAGGACACTATTATTGATGCACCTTTAACTAATTATGATTATGAGTTTGAATTTGAGTCGGGCATACATTGTCCCGGTATTTCTTCATTTATTTATGGTGGTCAAAACTATTCCACTGTAAAGATAGGTGATCAGTGTTGGATGGCAGAAAATATTAATATTGGAAATCAGATCAATGGAGTTAATGATCAAACACAGAATGGAATAATAGAAAAGTATTGTTTTAATGACGATCCCTTAAACTGTCAGGCTTACGGAGGATTGTATCAGTGGAATGAGATGATGCAATATTACACTATGCCAGGTAGTCAGGGTATTTGCCCTTCTGGTTGGCACTTACCTACTGACGAAGAATGGAAGATTCTTGAGGGTAATGTTGATTCCCAGTATGGTGTTGGTGACCCTGAATGGGATATTATTGGATGGCGTGGTTTTGATGTAGGCAAGAACCTTAAATCAGCAAATAGTTGGAGTAGTGGAATAGGGGCTGATCTTTATGGTTTCTCAGCTCTCGCAGCAGGGCGTCGTCTAAGTGATGGGACTTTCGGTTCACTTAACCTTATGACATACATGTGGATTTCATCGCAGTATGACAATACAAACGGGTGGTGCAGATATCTGAATGATAGTTATGATAATACTCGAAGCGGCTATTTTGATAAATCTGATGGGCGTTCAGTACGTTGTCTGAAAGATACTTGTTCGCCTCTTCCCACTCATGCAAATGCAGGTCCAGATTCTTTAAGCATTGGCTCAGAGTCGATTGCCCTAATGGGTAATATTGCCATTAATGGACAAGGTTTATGGAGTGTTTTTAGCGGAACAGGAGGTCATTTTGCTGATTCGACAAATCCAACAACTTTATTTTTTGGTCTACCGAACAACATCTATAATCTTGTTTGGACAATCAGTAATGCTTGTGGAAGTTCATCTGATACAGTTCAGATAGGATTTGGTTGTTTCCTGCAACCTAATCAGGCTGATGCTGGCCCTGATCAAAACAATGTATGTTCGCCGGTAAACCTGTCAGCTAATGTGCCAATGCCAGGGAATGGTACATGGAGCATTTTAAGTGGAAGCGGTGGAAGTTTCTCAGATATTAATAATCCTTTTGCGGCATTCAGCGGCATTCAGGATTCATCATATCTGCTGCAATGGACCATCTCAACAATCTGCGGAAGCACAAGTGATGTTGTAAGCATTAGTTTCATGCCTCCACCAACACAAGCAAATGCAGGCCCTGATTCTTTACAAATTGTCGCAGACTCGATTGCCCTAATGGGTAATATTGCCATTAACGGACAAGGTTTATGGAGTGTTTTTAGTGGAACAGGAGGTAGTTTTGCCGATTCTACAAACCCAATAACAATATTCTATGGTTTGCCTGGAATGTTGTATAATTTGGTTTGGACAATCAGTAATGGTTGTGGAAGTTCATCTGATACAGTTCAGATAGGATTTGGTTGTTTCCTGCAACCTAATCAGGCTGATGCTGGTCCGGATCAAAACAATGTATGTTCGCCGGTAAACCTGACAGCTAATGTGCCAATGCCAGGGAATGGTACATGGAGCATTTTAAGTGGAAGCGGTGGAAGTTTCTCAGATATTAATAATCCTTTTGCGACATTCAGCGGCATTCAGGGTTCATCATATCTGCTGCAATGGACCATTTCAACAATCTGCTCAAGCACAAGTGATGTTGTAAGCATTAGTTTCATGCCTCAACCAACACAATCAAATGCAGGCCCTGATTCTTTAAAAATTGTCGCAAACTCGATTGCCCTAATGGGTAATATTGCCATTAACGGACAAGGTTTATGGAGTGTATTTAGTGGAACAGGAGGTAGTTTTGCAGATACAACAAACCCAACAACAATATTCTATGGTACTCCTGGTACTATCTATAACCTTGTTTGGACTATTAGTAATGATTGTGGGAGCTCAGTGGATAATGTTATCATTAGCTTTGCTACACCATTTGTCTGTGGAGACACACTAGTTGATATCCGTGACTGGAAGAACTATAACACTGTACAAATTGGAACACAATGCTGGATGGCGGAAAACCTTACATATATGCCATCTGTAAGTCCAGCAAGTGCAGGATCAGAAACTTTGCCTTATTACTACGTATTTGGCTATCAGGGAACAAGTGTTTCTGCAGCCAAAGCAACTAGTAATTACCAAACTTACGGAGCATTGTATAACTGGCCTGCTGCCATGGCGGGAGAGGCTGGCAGTAACAGTGTTCCAAGTGGTGTTCAGGGTGTATGCCCGGCAGGCTGGCATTTGCCATCAGATGCAGAATGGACTGTATTAACTGATCATTTGGGCGGATTAAGTGTTGCAGGTGGAAAAATGAAAGAAACAGGCATAACACACTGGTATTCGCCAAATACAGGAGCCACTAACAGCAGTGGTTTTAGTGCTTTGCCCGGAGGCGCGCGCGAAATAGATAGCGCGTTTTGGAGTTTGGGCGCCACCGCGAGCATTTGGTCTTCTACGGACTACAGTAGTTCGAACGCGTTGTACCGGCGCCTTTACTACGATACCACCAATGTGAACAAGTGGGGTTGGTACAAGGAGGCCGGATTCTCAGTGCGGTGCATTGAGAACTGTTTCCAAGCAAATGCAGGCCCTGATTCCTTGAACATTACCGGAGACTCGATTATCCTGATGGGAAATACTCCTGTGATTGGCCAGGGTGTGTGGACTGTTATTAATGGAGCAGGTGGTGTTTTTACTGATTCAACAAATCCAACAACTATATTTTATGGTTTGCCTGGAATCACGTATAATTTGATTTGGACAATAAGTAATAATTGTGGAAGCTCATCGGATAATGTTATCATTAGCTTTTCTGCACCACCATTTGTCTGTGGAGATACTCTACTTGATATCCGTGACTGGAAGAGCTATAAGACTGTACAAATTGGAACACAATGCTGGATGGCAGAAAATCTTAATATTGGTACAATGATAATCGGAAGCCAATACCAACATGACAATGGCATATTTGAAAAATATTGCTACGATAATGATGCTGCCAATTGTATCACTTATGGCGGTCTTTATCAATGGGATGAAATGATGCAATTTGTAACAACACCGGGAGTACAGGGGATTTGTCCGGCAGCTTGGCATTTGCCTAGTGATGAAGAATGGAAAATTTTGGAAGGCACAGTTGATAGTCAGTATGGTATTGGCGATCCGGAATGGGATATCTCAGGTGTGTATCGTGGTTATGATGCAGGGGAAAATTTAAAATTTATTAGTGGATGGAATTCTGGTGGCAATGGTACTGATTTGTATGGCTTTTCTGCTTTGCCAGGCGGTAATCGTTGGGGTGGTGGTGCTTTTACTTCCATTGGTGTGAGAGGTTTCTTTTGGTCTTCTACGGAATTCGTTGGTGGCCAGCCAAGGGCAAGAGAATTGAAAAATGATTATGTTGGAGTTGGTAGTGGTGATTTTTTTGATGGGGCCGGTTTTTCTGTACGCTGCCTCGAGGATTGCTCCCCTCAGCCAACACAATCAAATGCAGGCCCTGATTCTTTAAACATTTTCGCAGATTCGATTGCCCTAATGGGTAATATTGCCATTAATGGACAAGGTTTATGGAGTGTTTTTAGTGGAACAGGAGGTAGTTTTGCTGATACAACAAACCCAACAACAATATTCTATGGTACCTCTGGTACTATCTATAATCTTGTGTGGACTATTAGCAATAGCTGTGGAAGCTCTTCGGATAATGTTATAATTGACTTTGATGCATCTGATGGAGTAAAGAAAGTATTGTCAAATGTTGCTGTTGATGGAAAACTTGAAGAATCCTTTTGGGATATCTCAAATCAGATTTTAATCAATCTTGGTGGTTCTGATAATACCGCAAGCTTCGGAGTATTATGGGATGATGATTATTTATATATAGGTGTGGATGTGGTTGATGGGACATTATGTACAAATGGCAGGCAGGGCTGGTATGACGATGGAATAGAAATTTGTATTGATGGAGATTATAGTCACGGAACGACTTTTAACCAATATGACAGACGCTTTGTTAAACCTATGTGGAGTTATTGGATACAAGAAGAGGATGGGCAACTTCAACAAGGCGTAATTCATCAATGGATAGAAACTAATGATGGATATTCAATGGAGTTTGCTATCCCTTGGAATAATTTTAATACAACACCTTCAGTTGGAATGAATTTAGGTTTTAATATGGTAGTAAATGATGATGATAATTGTATTTCAAACAATAGCTTATCTCACTTATTATGGACAGGAAGTTCAAATTATTATTACAACTCATCCCTCTGGGGTACATTGGAATTAAGTGGTCAAACTGTTTCTTATTCCGGGGATTACTTAGCCTTAATAAATCCTAATGGTGGGGATTTTCTAATAAATAATAAAGCAACGATTATTAACTGGGTAAGTTATGGTATTAGCAATATTGATATTGAATACACCACTGACAACGGAAACAACTGGACTGCGATAATAAGCAATTATGCAGCAGTAAATGCTTACTATTCCTGGAATGTTCCCGCTTCTCCTTCTGATCAATGTCTTATCAGAATTTTAGAGTCAGGAAATCCCTCTGTTAATGATATCAGTGAAAGTGTTTTTACGATCTCTGCTCCTCTAACAGCTGTTCAATCGCTTATACCCAATACCTGGAAAAATTATCAATGGCCATACAATGCTTATTTCCCCCTCGATCCAAACGGTATTAATGGACACGTAGGTAATGCCTGCGGGCCTACAACAATTGCAAGGATATTGCACAAATGGGAATTTCCAATTGTTGGGAATGGTATGTTAAATTTTACTGATAACGGAGGATATACCTGGTCGGCAAATTTTGGAGCAACTACCTATAATTACGATAATATGCCTGGTTATTTGTCTCCTTCAAGCACTCCAACTGAATATCATGATGTGGCAACACTTAATTATCATTCTGCTACTTCTATGCATGATGTATGGGGGTCAGGTACAGATTTGGCAAATATGTCGTATGCAATGAGCCAATACTTCAGATATAAAGTTAGTACTGTTATCCTTAGAAAGGATTTCACGAAAGCTGAATGGACTAAGATAATGATGAATGAACTTGATAGTGGTAGGGTTCTTTTGATCCAGGGCATGAACCTTGAACATTTGGGTAACTGGCATTCGAATAACAATATTGCCGGGCATTGGTATCATGTTGACGGATATAACAATGAAGGTAAGTTTCATGTAGTTCTTGGCTTTGGTAATTATGACGGTTATTTCGATGCTGACAGTCTGGTAATATACTCCTTCAACATAGGGACATTAATAGGTTTGGAACCCGATCTTAATGGGAAAGAACTTTCAATTATTATACCTGATGGAGGAAATAACTATTTTCCAGATGCTGATACAACAATTACATGGACAAGCACAAATGTTTCAAATATTAGGATTGAATATACTCTTGATAAGGGTCAAAACTGGATCAACATTGTAAACAACACCCCAGCTTCCACTGGTCAATTTACATGGAGTGTTCCGGATACTGTTTCCCTTTTATGTCAAGTTAAAATCAGTGATGTAAGTGATGTAAATGTTTATGATAAGAGTGATGATGTTTTTACAATATCTGATCCGGGAGTGTTTTATTGTGGTAACACCATTGTAGATTCCCGTGATGGACAAATATATAATACCGTAGAAATAGGTAACCAATGTTGGTTAGCAGAAAACCTTAATATTGGAACACGCATCGATGGAGTGAATGCTCAAACGCAGAATGGAACAATTGAAAAATATTGCTATAATAACAATACCTCAAATTGTGATGCATATGGTGGCTTATACCAGTGGGATGAGATGATGCAGTATTCAACTACTGAAGGCGTTCAGGGTATTTGTCAGGATGGATGGCATTTGCCAACAGATGATGAATGGAAGACACTTGAAGGCTTTGTTGACAACAACTATCCTGTTGGTGCCCCGATCTGGAATAATACTGCATGGAGAGGCTTTGATGCAGGAAAAAATCTTAAGTCTGTAAGTAGCTGGTCGTCCAATTCAGGAACTAATCTCTTTGGTTTTACTGCTCTTCCCGGTGGCATGCTAGAAGGTAGTGCTTTTAAGGATTTTGTCGGTTATGCCTACTTTTGGACTTCCACAGAGAACAGTGGTAATTCCTGGTTCCGGGCACTGGCCCACGATCGTAGCGATGTGTATCGAAACAGCTTTAGCAAAGCAAACGGTTGTACAGTGCGTTGCATTATGAATTAACTCTTAAGCCAGATGCCGGAAGACCGAAGAGAATAATCGAGTAATCGAACAATCGAACATGCGATTGTAGAATTATTTTGTATATTTACACCTAAGTTCTCTTAACAGGGCTATTCTTTAAGGCAATATGCAACTTAGAAAAATCAACTATAAAGCTGTTGGATGGGTTCTGTCGGTATTACTTCCCGGTTTAATATTATTTTATCTTTCACAATGGTGGTATGATGGCAATTGCTATTTCAGGACTTGAACAAGGGGAGGTATCTGCAAAGATGGCAGTAAATATCATTGAGGAAAAGAAAAATGCAGCTGACATTCCAATCGTAAAAACCAAGAACTATGTTATTTGTCTGAAAGAATCTGTATTAAAAGAAAAAAAAGTGGTTGTACCTGAATTCTATGAGATGTTTGCTCGCGCAACAAATAATTATTATAAATAACTCAATCAATCATTTATTAACTTAAAGGAAAATCAAATGAAAACAAAAAAAGCTTTTATAAGACATTTAAATGTGTTGTATGTATTCATTCTTGTTGCTGTTTTAGGTATTGCTGTTTTTTCTTGCAAAAAAACTAATCCTGACAACAGAATCCAGCAGGCATATGATCTGAGGATGAATGGTAATGCTGACTCTGCCCTTGTTCTTCTGGATGTGGTGTTGGCTGAGGATTCAACAAATGCACTTGCTCTTTATGAGATTGCCCGTACAATGCATCATATAGGATTAGGCAACCCACGTCAGTTATTCGGTGGTCTTGGTGATATGCAGGATCTTATAGGTAAGGCAGTGGAAAATGATCCGGATAATGTGATCTATAAGTTTTATCAGGGTTATCTTTCTTATTTGGGAGCATATATTGCTTTTATGCAGCAACAGCCTGATGCTAGCGAAAAAGTGAAAGATGTTGTTGAGGTTTATGAGTCTGTTCTTGACCAAAAACCCGATTATAATGAAGCAACATTGTATCTTGTTGAGATTCTAAGTGTCCCGAAAAATATGGGAGGAGATTCATTAAAAGCACAGGAATATGCCAATAAGCTTGTAGAGATGGATGCTGTATTTGGCGCAAAAGCAACTGAATTACTTTTGCCGGATAGTGTTAACCGGGTAGAGTTTTGGCATAACGTACTTGAAGCTAATCAGGGTAATGCCGAAGTACTTGAACAACTTGGTAAAGCATACCTGTACAAGGATAGTGTTAATATGGGTATTAAGTATTTGGAAGAAGCAATGAAAGCTGATCCTGAAAAGGATATTTTACTCATGGATATTGCCAGGTTCTACCTCATGTCAAGCCGTGGCGATTCATTGAAAACAGAATTATTTTTACCCGATGCAGAAATAATGGTTAACAGATATCTGGAAACAGAACCAATTAAGCCTCTTAAAGCCTATGTATATTCCATTATGGCCTGGGTTAAAGATGGTTTAGGCAAAACAGAAGAAGTCGAAATCATGCGTGACATGGCTACTGAAATTGATCCGAATGTTTCAAAAGCATTTGGATTGCCACCACTAGTACTCTTTGCAAGTCCTGAAGAAATTTCTCATTATTATGGATATTTCTCGCGACCGTTCTAAAAAGGTCTCTAGTAACCAGCCAACTGCCTACTGCCTATTGCCTACTGGCTACTTGAGATTAATAAATATTTGTTAGTATGAACGAGGAAACTAGGTTTGACCTAAGATACAAAAATGGTGATATTCCATGGGATATAGCCAAACCTGATTCTAATCTTATTGAAATTGTAAGGAATACACCAATAGTAAAGTGCAAAGCTTTGGATATTGGATGTGGAACTGGTGATAACGCTATTTGGCTTGCGAAAAGTAGATTTATCGTAACAGGAGCTGACACTTCGGAAGCTGCCATCAGATATGCAAAGGAAAAGGCTCTTGAGAATGGCGTTAGATGTGACTTTATTAAGTCTGATTTTCTTGAGGATGATATTGAAGCTAAGCCTTTTGGTTTTGTATTTGACAGGGGATGTTTTCATTCATTTAATACTGATACAGAAAGAAGGAAGTTTGCTCAGAATGTCGCTGCTGTCATTGAAGATGGAGGATTGTGGTTAAGCCTGATTGGTAGTGCTGACGATCCACCCAGAAATTCCGGGCCACCACAGCGAAGTGCAGGAAATATTATTAAAGCAGTTGAACAAGATTTCGAAATTCTTTCCCTTGTTTCGGGACACTTCGATTCAAATAACCCTGAACATTCACGTGCATGGATCTGCTTAATGCGTTCGCGAACTTGACACTTTAAATACCGATCATCTCTTTAAAATCATTCTCGGAAATTATATTTATTCCAAGTTCTTTAGCTTTTTTTAGCTTAGATGGCCCCATGTTTGCGCCTGCAAGAAGATAATTTGTTTTTGAGGATATGGAACTAAGGTTTCTTCCTCCATATTCTTCAATCAACTTTTTAATTTCACTTCTGGAAAGTGACTCAAATACACCACTTACAACAAATGTACTTCCATTAAATATATTTTCAATTATAAATCCGGAAGTCGAACTTACTTCAAATTGAAGACCATTTGCTTGTAAACGACGAATGAGGTTAAGATTTCTTTCGACACTGAAATATTGAATGATGCTCTCAGCAATTTTTTCACCAATTTCGTCAACCAGAACTAATTCTTCAAAAGTTACACTTAGCAAAGCGTTAATGTTCTTATAATGATAAGCCAGTTTCTTTGCTACTGTTTCTCCAACATATCTTATTCCTAGTGCAAACAATACCCGCTCAAACGGGACTTTCTTTGATTCCTCAATTCCATTCAGAATATTCTTTACAGTTTTTTCTCTGAAGCTGGTCTTTTTCTCTTTTTTATTCTCTGTAGCTTCATGAGTTTTTTCCAGCCCTAAAAGTTCTTCAAAACCTAGGTTGTAAAGATCGGCAACAGTTCTGAGCATATCGTGATCGTACAGAATTTCTATTTTACCTTCACCCAGACTGTCAATATTCATTGCCTTACGGCTGATAAAATGTTCAAGTTTGCCTTTGATCTGCGGTGGGCAATCAGAGTCGTTGAGGCAGTAATGATGAACTTCTCCTTCCTTTCGGCTTAATAAACTATTGCATTCCGGACACTTATTAATAAAAATTTCCTGCATTGCATCTGGTTGCCTTTTACTCAGATCAACAGCAATGATCTTAGGGATTATGTCACCTCCTTTTTCTACAAAAACAGAATCTCCAATTCTGACATCAAGTTTTTGCATAATATCGGCATTATGCAGAGATGCTCTTTTAACTGTTGTTCCGGCAAGCTGAACAGCCTGAAGATTAGCAACAGGGGTGATGGCTCCCGTTCGTCCAACCTGGTAGCTTATTGAAAGAAGTTCGGTGATAGCTCTTTCTGCTTTGAATTTGTATGCAATAGCCCATCTTGGTGATTTAGCTGTATATCCCAGCTTTTTTTGAAGAGCATAAGAGTTTACCTTAATTACAACTCCATCAATACCAAAATTCAGATTTTTCCTTTCGTTATTCCAATAATTAATGAATTCAAATATTTTCTCAACTCCATTACATTTTGCAATATAGTTTGATATCTTAAAACCCCATTTTTTAGATTTCTGTAGGTTGTCGTAGTGATTATCGTAAGAAAGATGTTCTCCAATAATATTATACAAACAACATTCCAGGGGACGTTTTGCCACTAATGATGAGTCCAGCATTTTTAGACTCCCTGAAGCTGAATTTCTTGGGTTTGCAAAAGCTGCTTCACCATTATTTATTCTTTCCCTGTTTATCTTTTCGAAAGCATTTAGGGGAATAAATATTTCTCCACGTAATTCAAACTCATCCGGGTAGTCATCTCCCATTAGCTTAATAGGGATCGTCCTGATAGTTTTTACATTCGCGCTAACATCATCGCCCTGGATTCCATCTCCTCTGGTTACCGCTGTATGAAGCAATCCGTTTATATATGTTAATCCTATTGCAACCCCATCATATTTTAATTCACAGACATAATCAAATTTTTCACCAATGGTTTTTTTTACTCTTTTGTCAAAATCAATGATTTCTTTTTCAGAATAAGTGTTCCCCAGCGAGAGCATGGGATATTTATGTTTTACAGTAACAAAATCTTTAGTAATATATCCGCCAATTCTTTGAGTAGGGGAGTCAGGTTCATAAAAATCAGGATATTCATTTTCCAGCTTAATAAGTTCTTCAAGCATCATATCAAAATCAAAATCACTGATCTTTGGATCTGACAGTACGTAATAACTGTAGTTATGATCATTGATCAATGAACTTAACTCTCTGATTTTTTGTTTTGCTTCTTCTTTAGTCATATAATTTTAAAATCTTTTCAAAAGCAAATTTACTTTTTTTGGTAGTATTTAGCAATATAAAAGGTAAACGTTCCAGTTTTTATGGATTATGCATTGTTATATTGTTAAAATGTTTAAATGCGAAAATGCTTAGATAAACAGCTTATTCTATGGTAATTGTTGAGTTGTTGAGCTGTTGAATTTGTAACTTGCAATGTTTGTTCTTTTGGCTAAATATTATTTTGATGTGATGGGGATATTTATAAATACCTAATAAAAAACAAATGTATTTGAAAACTTGAATTGCTACTAGATTTATCCTGAATTACCACTGGATTTATCTTGAATTGCAAATGGATTTATCCTGAATTGCAACTGGATTTATCCAGTTGATCAGAGTTCAAAACAACAAAAATGGCTTTAGCCAAAATCTTTGTTTGGTTAAAACCATGTTTTATGATGCTTTCTATTAACCTCCAGATAAATCTGGAGGCAATTCAAAATCTGGAGGCAATTCAAAAACTGGAGGTAATTCAAAAACCGGAGGCAATTCAAAATCTGGAGGTAATTCAAAAACCGGAGGCAATTCAAAATCTGAAATGAGTATTGAGTACAGAGTATCAGGTATCAAGCAATGAAACAATCGAACCTTCGAACTTGCAATCAATCATTAATATGTGTAGCATAAATATGAACTGTCTGGTTTGCATTTCTGGGATTCATGCGATATAAGACCTTATCTACAAATCCGGGTTCAATAAGTGTTTCATACTCCAGTTTAGGAAACAGTATTTTCATATTCTCAACTCTTTGGTCAAGATCTTTCTCTTCAATGAATAAAACAAAATCCGGATAATTGCCATTTTTGGCAATTTCAACGGAAAGTGAATCGACAGATTTTAGCTTTGTTAATTCATATGGATGTATCCATTGCCCCAAATAATACAGAGCTGGCATTTTAACGGATGACCGGTTAACATCTTCTATTATTATAGCTTCAATGTCGCTATATTGTGATAGGTAGGTCATCGATTCTGTTCTTGCTCTTTTTGAATACATCGTTGATATGACAGGCAACAAAGAGAGATTAATTACCCAGAAAAATATCCAGCAGTATCTCAGGAGGATTTTCCTTTTTTTCCAGAAATTTGAATTTTGTCTAAAACTTTCCCATCCAATCATTCCAAGGATAATAATAAATGGGATTATTGGGAAGATAAATCTTTCCTGCTTGTTTGGAAAATATGAATGAAACATCAGGAAAATAAGAGTAGGTAAAAAGATCAGTAAATGCTTTTTCCATGTTCTGAAAAAGCCAAAGATCATAAAGAAACTTACCGGAGGGATCAAGAGTGCCAGCAATAGCATTATGTATGTATACCATGCAAGTGTAATATAATTTGTAGCATTTTCAATATTATACCTGATGTACTCCTGTAATTCTGCAAATGGATAACCCCAGATGATCAGGTCGATAATTCCCTGAATAAGAATAATTGAAATCACTAAACCAAATCCATAAGCAAAGCCTTCCTTGATTTTTTTCTGTAAAAGCAATGCCAGTCCGATACCTGAAGCGAAGATCAATGTTTGAAACCTGATTGAGAATGCAAGTCCGATGATGAATCCTGCCCATATATACACGGCTAAAACATGCTTTTTCTTTGAGGCATTAAGTATGATCCAAATGCCGCCTAAGAGTGGTGGTATACAAACAACCTCAACCAGATTTCTTACGCTAAACCAGGGCATGAACCAATAAACTGCCAACAGAAGACCGGTAAAGGCAGCAGTCTTTTTATTGCTTAATTTTTCAGTTACTTTGTAGCCAAGCCAGACTGTGATCAGTGAAAACACTGCATGTATTAACCGGATGACATACATCTTAAGTTGTGGGTCGTTCAGATGAATAAGTTTCAAGAAAGAAAAAATAAAATAGTGTATGCCTACATAAAACCAGCTATGTCCCTGAGGAGGGTTGTTGGCGAGATTCCCGGGCAGCCAGTGATTATAGTCTGTGCCATCTACCCACGACTGAGATGCTTCAATAACAAGGAAATGATCGTCGTGCATTCCCCAACCTTTGGCAAAGATCACTGAAATAATTCTTAAGAAAACAGCAAGCCAGAGGAGAAGGCTCAATGGTTTATTTTCCCAATAATTAAGAAGATGCTTCATAATTTGTGGTATAGCTTTGAAATATTCCGGAAAATACAAAAGCCAGGAATATACCCTGGCTTTTGAATATTATAAAACTCAGAATTCTAATAAAGGGTGAACCACTCATAATAATAATTACCCAGTTCAACAGGGTTAATGCACATCACCGGTATCTGGGCTGAATTGAACATCATTTTCTCACTCCATGGTTCAAAGGAATATTCTGGCAGAAACTGATCCCGCTTAGTTACAGCAGCAATGAGATCAGCCTCATTTTCAACAGCGTAATCAATTACCTGTTTGGAAAAATTACCTCCCTTTTCTGAGATTATAAGTTCGTAACTGACTTTTTTGTTGTCAAATTCCTGCATTATCTGGTTAGTGATGATCTTCAGCCTGCTGTCGAGGCTGAAGTTTGATTCGTGAATACGGAAGATATGAACCTTTGAATCGAAAATTTTTGCAATAAGAGTAGCCCATTGAACTTTCTGACGTGCTTCGAAGTCGTTACTAACAGGGAAAATGATATTCTTATACCCATGTCCGAAAGTTCTTTTCTGCACTACTATCACCGGAACGTGTGAGCTTGAAACAACTTTAAGGGCAAAACTCCCCATTATATGCTGGAATCCAACTTTTCCGTGAGTGCCAAGTATTATAAGGTTGGCACCAATCTCTGTAGATATTTCCTCAATAGTAATAAATATACTACCTTCTCTGGTAATACTTTCAACTTCAATATTATACTCTTTTTTTACATTTTCAGAAATTTGTTCTAATCTGTCTTTAATATGTTCATTTTCCAGATTTTCCTTTTTCATGAATGCCTTTGTCTCCTTGTTAATAATATGTACAAGGCAAAGCTTAAACTTTAGGGATACAGCCATTTCTGCACCATGATGAATTGCGTTGTCACATACTTCGGAAAAGTCAGTAGGGACTAAAATAACATTTTTAAATTTTTGTTCTTGCTCGGTATTTTTTTCCATAATTAACTTAGATTATCAATCATTTTGAGATTTGTTTATCAATCGAATTACTATTGCATTATTATTTGTTACAACTCAAACTCCCATTACTTCTTTTATTTGATCAAGGTTGAATTTTTTCTTTTCGCAGCGTAGTTTTCGTGCAGATTCAGTAAAATAAGTATGGCCTTCAAGAAATTTAATCTGTATCTGATACCATTCTTTTAATGAAGTTTGCGAATTATATATATTCCACTCACATCGTAATCTATGGGCAATCATGAAAAAGTCATCCCTGCCTAAGTAATCAAGATCAGCATCACATAAAATTTGTTCAAATTTTGTATTTGCTTTTTGTGGCAGTTTTGTTGTAAGGATCATTGCTGAAACTATATCAATATCATCAACACTATACCCAAACTTTGGAAGGTATTCCTTGGCAATTACAACAGATGCTTCTTCATGGCCTATGTACGTGTTGATCAATCCGGCATCGTGCAGGTAAGCAGCGGTTCTGAGCAATAACATGTCATGACCGTTAACATTCTCCATTTCTGCAATTTTAACTGCTGCATCATGAACGTCGAGAGTATGTCTGATTGAATGATAGTAGAGATCCGGTTTTAATTCCAGGTTAAGTTTTTCAATAAAAAAGTCTTTCGTTGCTGTAATATCCATTTGACTAAAATTCTTTAAAGCCTGTAAATTTAGTAATAAATATTGTAACCGTTCATGGTTTTAAATTATTGTACTAGAATTAAAAATTTAAAAATCGAAATATGAAAAGTTACGAGTTACTGGCTTCAGAATTAACCACTAACCACTAATAACTAACGATCTTCTTCCAGTTAAAATCTCTTGGGTTGATACACATTACCGGAATTTGTGGTGTATTGAAGATAAGTTGTTCATCGTAAGAACCGAGCAGGAATTTCGTGAATTGCTTGTCTGGATTGGTCATGATCATTATCATATCAGCAGATATCCCGGCTGTATAGTAGATGGCCGCATCTGTGAAGTTACCATGCTTCTCTGCAATACTTACTTCATATTTAACATCATTCTCATCGAAGAAGTCGGTAATAATTTTTGCAGCTCTGTTTATATTGCTTTCATCGTTTACCTGAAAGAGGTAGATCTTTGCATCAAACTGTTTTGCAATATAAGCCGCCCATTTGGTTTTTTCCCAAGGACCTGCATCACTTGTGAGAGGTAATACAATTTTATTAACACCTTTGTCGAATTGTTTTTTCTGAACAACAATAACAGGAACAGGGGAGCTGGATATCACTTTGAGAGCAAAACTACCTGTTATATGCTGGAAGCCTGATTTACCATGAGTTCCCAGGACAAGAAGACTTGCCTTAATATCTTTTGCAACATCACCAATTAAATCAAAAATGCTACCTTCCTTTATTAAGTATTCCGCACTAACTACATATTTTTTTTCTATAGATTCAACTATTGTTTTGAGATTATCTTCCAGAAAAGAAATATGCTGATCTTGCTTTTTTAGAAAAGATTTGGTTTCCTGATTTACCACATGAAGAATGCATAATTTGTAATTTAAGAATTCAGCAGCAACAGCAGCATGATTGATAGCATTCTCACAGACTTCTGAAAAGTCAGTAGGTACCAGGATAATGTTATTCAGTTTTGTTTCCATTTTATGAGGTTTTTATTTTTCAATCAAATATAATCAACAAATTCACAAAGCAAATTTATAAAAAAAACTAATAAGATTAAATAATAGTTAACAACTTAAAAGATTCACAAGTTCACCAGTTCTCAAGTTCATTGAATTGCAACCTAATTACCTATTTATTCACACATTCACGCATTCACGCATTCAAACATTCACGCATTCAATCATTCACGTATTCAATCATTCACGCATTCAAACATTCACGCATTCACGCATTGATATTGTCAGGTTCACAAGAGATTAAACATAATTTTGTTCCAGCATTTCTGCTACGGAATTATCTATTTGTTCCTTTCGCCTGATTTCATCAAATATTGCCAGAAGGTCTTTTACTTTCAGCCGTTTTTTATCTTCTCCTTTAAAGTCGTATACTAGTTCTCCTTTGTGAAGCATCAGTATTCTGTTGCCAAGATTTACAGCTTGCTGCATGGAATGTGTTACCATAAGCGTTGTTAGTTTGTCTTTTTCAATAATTTCCTCAGTCAGCTGTATTACTTTACCTGCAGTTTTTGGGTCTAATGCGGCAGTATGTTCATCAAGAAGTAGGAGCTTTGGTTTTATCCACGAAGCCATTAATAATGTTAAGGCCTGACGTTGCCCGCCTGAGAGTTTTCCGATTGGGTTATCCAGTCTCTCTTCTAGGTTCATGTTCAACGGACTTATTCTCTTTATGAATTCTTCAAGGCTTTTCTTGCTGAGAGCTTTGCCTAATCCACGGTTTTGGCCTCTTTTGGATGCAAGAATAAGATTTTCGGCAATCGACATATCCGGTGCTGTTCCACTGAAAGGATTTTGAAAAACCCGTCCCATGAATTTTGCCTTTTTATGTTCAGGATATTTAGTAATGTCTTGTCCTTCAAGAATTATTTTTCCTGAATCAATCATTATACTTCCGGCAACAGCATTCAATAATGAGGATTTTCCGCAACCGTTTGTCCCTAATATTGCAACAAAACTTCCTTCTTCTATCGTCAGACTAATTCCCCTGAGAGCTTTCACCTCGTTATTTGTTCCCGGGTTGAACGTCTTATAAATATTCTCAATTTTAAGCATTATTTAATCTTTTAGTGTTTTTTTTGCATTTTTTATTTTTTAGCTTTTCTTAGTAGACTCAAGTTTCAAATCTCATATATAATTATTTCCTTATCATGAATAGTTCATCTATAAGTAATTCCCTTTAACCCTAAACATTTCTTTCATAAAAACAATTTAACAATTTGGCAATTTAACAATGAAGGTAGGTAAGTAATCATCCATTTATACAACATGTTTTAAACAGTGAACGCTTAACTGTTTTTTTTAAATTTATTTAATAATCCCGGAAGCACCAGAGCCACAAACACAAATATTGCAGTTATTAGTTTCAGGTCGTTAGGGTTCATACCCCAGCGTAATGCTATAGCCACAAGTAACCTGAAAAGCACTGATCCCATAACAGCTCCTGAAATGAGCAATCCCAAGCTTTTATCATTGATCAATGCCTCACCAATAATGACACTTGCCAGACCCCAAACCACCATGCCTATACCCATCTGTACATCAGCAAAACCCTGGAATTGAGCAAGGAAAGCACCCGAAAGTGCAATTAATCCGTTTGAAATTGCAAGTCCAAGTATGATCATAATTTTAGTATTAACACCCAATGCTCTGATCATTTGCTGATTATTACCTGTTGCCCTCATGGCAGTACCAATATTTGTCTTAAAAAAAAGATATAATGCAACTCCAATTATCAGAATTACAAGAAACATAAACAGCAGCACCCAGAGATCTTGTGACGGTACACTCCACCCGACAATATTAGTAGTTTTATTAACTGGAGATATGAATTTTGAAAAATCTTCAATATATGTGATAAGCGTTGTTTTTGAAAGTAATGGAATATTACTTCTTCCCATTACATGAAGGTTAACGGAATACAAGGCAGTCATCACCAGTATCCCAGCAAGAAGTCCGTTTATCTTAAAATGAGTGTGCAGAACACCTGTTACAGCACCAGCTAAAAACCCTCCGGCGAAGGCTATCAGTGTTGCAATTAGTGGATGAACACCGGCGACAATAAGCGATGCAGCTATAGCAGCTCCGAAAGTGATAGATCCATCAGCAGTAATATCTGGAAAGTCGAATATTTTAAAGCTGATAAAAACACCAATTGCCAGCAATGACAGTATAAGGCCAATAGTTAGTGCTCCGATTAATAAAGTCATATTATTCCTCCTGTTTTTCGTTAAGCTCAATATCAAGTTGTCCCACCCAGCACCTACCATGCACAAACTCACTTTCTCCAATACCTGTTATGTGTCTTTCGTCATTAATAAGATGTAATACTTGTTGTATCTTATCCGTCTCGAAAAGTGAAAGTATGGTTTCGTTAAGATTTACTTGTTTTTTGCCTATTGGATGAAAATAGAAAACTGCTGTATGAAAGTGTCCCCAGATTTTTAGTTTCTCGGATAATGGACGTAGTATGTTCTTATACTCATCAGGTGGGTCTTTTACTGAAATTCCAACTGTAACAGTAAGCATATTGTTGAATTCCGGTTCAGTAGTAAAGTTCATATAATCCCTGATCTCAGGAAATCTGAATGGTGAGTACCCTGGCTCTAGTTTTGTGGGAGGTTTTACAAATGAGGCTCCGATTATTCCTGATGTTTCTGATATCATTACATAGCCGGCAGTATCGAATTTTGAAAAACTACTAATGTCATTTATCAAATTACTGAAGGATATGCTTCCGTTTTCTGAATCAGGCTTAAAATGAAATAGTTCGGAAAACATTCCTTCAAAAATAATCCCATAAAGCATATTGATCTCAGGGATTAATTTGCCTGTTTTAAGTGTATAATCAGGAGTATTGGATCCGTCACTTGGAAGATATGCCAATGAATCACCAATACCGATAAACTCTCCAAAGCGCTTGCTGCAATCTTCAAAGTCGTGGCCAAAAGCCCCGAAACCAATACCATATTTATTCTCTAAGAATTTCTCTTTTCTAAGTTCTTTATCTGTGAAGTCAGAGCTGTGAACCTTCCCCGGATTACCATGAAGGCGACATTTTAGTTTTGATCCCTCCTGAAGAACATTTCTTGTATAGAGCATTCCGCTTTTCGACAAACTTTCTTCATCAGCTTCTTCATCTTCCTGAACGGACACCTCATTACTAAGTAAATCATGGAGCCCAACCATTTCAAGAACTGATTTTGCCTCATCCGAAATACTTGATATAGTTAACTGACCATTAACTGTTTTTAGCTGTTTATAATATTTCACCAGTATCCTGATCCCGGCTGAGCTTATATAATTGATCTCTTTAAGATTTAGTGATATATCATAATGCCCGGAACGTATCTCTATTTCTATTTTCTCGCTGAGCAATACTGAGCTATATGCATCCAGCCGGCCCTTTAGCTGAAGTTCCAGAATATTATCCCTGAATTCTTTTTTTATTTCTAATTTGTCATTCATCTTTATTATGTATAATAAAATCTGCTATATTTAATATGCTGTCAGGTATTGTAATGCCATAAAAATCTGCAACATCCAGGTTTATGCTAATGTTTGTTTTACTAATATATTCAAAAGGGATGTCAGCAGGTTTCTCACCATTAAATACTCTGACAGCTAGCTTCACTGCATCTTTTCCACCTTCATAATAATCACGGCCTACTGCTGCCAGGCCACCATCTTCAACCTGGTTAGTAGCAAAAGAAAAATAAGGAATTCTCTCTTTTTTAGCAATTGTAATTATTCTTGTATAAGTAGATGAAATCAGGTTGTCAGCCAGCTGGCAGAAAGCATCAATTTCCTTGCTTATTAAGGCTGAGGTGGCATCCTGAACTTCAATCGTTGAAAAAACCGGCATAGATTCAAGTATTAATCCATGCCTGGCAGCTGCTTTTGCAAGGTGTTTGTGGTACAGCACGGAATTTGCTTCACCCGGAGTATATAAGGTGCCAATTTTTTTTATACCGGGAATAATCTTTTTAAGAAGAAGCACCATTCCTTCAAAATCACTTAAAGTTGAAATGCCTGTTATGTTAGGAAGATGTTCTTCAAATGATGTTCCGCCTCCTGCATCCACAGGATCACCAACTGCAGTAAAGACAATATTTACATCTTTGATTTTTTTTATTATTGCCTGAAAAGTAGGAGTGGAGGTCAGAAATATCAGATCATAATTCATTGATTTAACAGCATCAACAATACTATTCAATGTTCCTATGTCGCCCTGGGCATTATATACGGTGAAATCAAAATCGACATCTCTTTCCAGGCCATGTTCAAAAAGTCCATCAAGAATTCCATCCATGCTTTCTTCAGATAATGGTGCATCAACATATTGTACAAGGGCAAAATTCATCATTTTTGCAAATGTGATCTTCTGCTGGCTCCCTGCCATAAAATCACTCATCTTTTTTGTTATATCAATTCCAAGTTTTTTTGCAATATCCATATTTATGCTGCCACTTTCAATACCAACATTTTGTATTGGAATATTTGAGGGGTTTTCTCCCAACAGAACTCTTGCAACAAGGGGTGCGGTTTTATAACCTGTGAAGTACCATCCTAAACCGATAGCTGCAAATGCTCCATGATCCAGGCATGATATAGTGTTCAGCACTAGAGGCATCTTTGCTTTTTGGGTAATTTTTATTATTCCGTCAATTGATTGAATAGCAGAATTATCTTCTGAGACCCATAAAACCTGAATATCTCTTGATATTATTGCCTGGGTGGCCTGAAATGCTTCATTAGAATTTGTGATAGTCATTTCTTCAAGACCCAGATTATGATCTTTGCATATTTCACGTGCAACTTCAGCTACCTTTCTTGAATTTGCTTCAGAAGAGTTATATATCGTCCCTATAGACTTTACATCAGGAAATGCGATTTTAATAAACTCGATTGTTTTTTCAACGGGGGGGAAAGAACCTATTCCTGTTAAATTCGGAAGATGGTCTTCAAAGCTTTTTCCTATTCCGGCTGCAATAGGATCACTGACATAAGTAAAAACAATTGGTTTGTTTTTAATAATATGACCTGCTGCTGTTAAACATGGTGTAGAAGTGGTGATAATAAGGTCAACATCAGAATTGTCAAGGTTTTGCAGGATTGTAGGAATATTAATGATCTCAGCATTTGCATGAGAAAAAATTACATTAAGGTTACTGTCTTTTACAAAGCCATGCTCACTTAATCCTTCAAACAAACCCCTGAGCAAATTATCATGGGCCTCTTCCGGGGCAAAATAAACCAAGCCAACTTTATAAGTTTTACCCGCTTCAGCTTTTATTTCGTAACTATCTTCTTCAATGAAAATAACTTTCCTCTCTTTTCCTTTATTCCTGTTATTAAGGTCGGAATATAATAACAGTGCAGAGATTATAATAATTAGTCCGAGGCCTTTGAAGAGTGATTTTATGTTAGATATCATGGTTTGCAAGTTAAAAGGTTCGCAAGTTACTGATATTTTATACTCAGTACTCTATACTATTTTGTGATAAAAATACAAAAAAATATAATTTGAAAATATAAAGGGTTGGCGTCCCTGGAATAATCGATCATTCGAAAAATCGATTTTAGATTTTTTTTGCCACGAATGCGCGAATAAAGCGATTCTGGCGACTTAAGCGAAAAAAGAACAATTTAACAATGGAACAATTGAAGCAATCGAATGTAGAATTATTTTTGCTAACCTTTGAACTTGCTTACCTTTTAACAATTATCACATTGTCACATTATCATGTCCTTAATAGCTTTTAACATTTATATGTGCAATCGTTGTTTATTTCAATTTCTTGTGACAAAGCCACCAGTCATAACATTCAAATTCACCATCTTTTGCTTTTCTAAGTCTTTCATTTGCTGTTTCAACATCAGTGGCAGGTGGAATTATTACACGATCTTTTAATATTTCATTATTTGGCCAATTTGCAGGCATTGCAACTTTATGCTTGTCAGATATTTGCATTGCTTCAACTACTCGTAATATTTCATCCATGTTTCTGCCTAATTCTTGTGGATAGTAAAGCATAATCCTGAGTTTTGCTTCAGTATCAACAATAAATACAGCTCTTACAGTATTTGTTCCTTTTCCAGGGTGAATTATTCCAAGAGTTTCAGCTACTTTTCCAGTATCTGCAATAATCGGAAATTCAATTTCTACATTCATATTCTCTTTTATCCACTCCTCCCACTTTATGTGAGCAAAAACCTGGTCAACACTTAATCCAATTAACTCACAATTTAATGCTTTAAATTTATCATAACGTTGTTGAAAGGCTATGAATTCAGTAGTGCAGACAGGTGTAAAGTCTGCCGGGTGACTAAATAAAACAAACCATTTACCTTTATAATGCGAAGGTAAATTAAATACTCCACGAGTTGTTTGAACTGTCATTTCAGGAAAGCTGTCTCCTAATAAAGGCATTCCTTTTTTTTCATTTGAATTTTCCATTACTCCTCCTTTTAAAAGTTAATATTCATTTTGTTTTCAATGTTGTACAATATGTAATATCTATACGTAGGTTGTTTATTAATTCCAGAAAAAAATCAAAATTGAGATAATGTTATAATTAAGGGTTACGAATTATATTTACTCAATACTTGATACTCAGTACTCAACACTCAACACTCAACACTATTTTGTGCTAAATTTACAAAAAAATCTTTAAACACATAATTAGCTGGAAAACGGAAGTGAACAATCGAGTAATCGAATAATTGAACAATCGATTGCAGAATTACTTTTGCCACGAATTCACGAATTAAACACTAATGAACAGAATCTGTGAACTTTTGAACTTGCGAACCTTTTAACCTTTTATCAATTAGCACATTAGCACATTATCACATATCTTTTGTCTCAGTAATCAATAGGGTAAGCTTCATTTCCAGCTATCAATGCGCCCAGAATTGTACCGTCAACATGTTTGCTGCCGGGGAAGAACAATTCATCCGGATCATAATTTTCAGTACTCCATTTGTAGATAGCAAATTCCCAATCCTTCATTTTTCCTGCATAAGTCAGTCTTGCGATAGGAGAGATGTCTCCGGTTAGCTCTTTTCTTTTCAAATAAAGATAATTGCTCCTAAATTCAGCAAAATATTCAACATCAAGGTTTGCGTAAACTGTTGCATTATATTCTTTGATGATTTGCAGAATTTTCTCTTTTACTTCTTCAGGAATCTTCTTTTTATTCATAGAGAGTTGATAATGGTTCACTGGCCGGTTGCTCTATTGGTGGTTAGTGTTAATAAATTAAATTCTACCTAATATATTTTACAACTAAACTTAATATTCAATTCTCGAACAAGTTGAAAATCATTAATACATCTAACTCCCATGTTATTACACACATCTGGTATTTTAATGCGTCGGGAGTTAACTGCAGTGACTTTCTCTTCTTTTGTTACTACGGTTGCTTGCTCATTTATTGCATGAGCAATTACCCAAGGATCAGCGAGAGATCTTTGTTTAGTGTTGTCCACAAGGTATTTGTGAATATCGTTTTTTGAATATATATCTTGTAAATATTTCGAAACAGATTCGTCAATTTTTTTAATAGGAATTCGGCTATCCTTTAGCCACTTATATAAATCATCCTCGGATTTTTTTATCTCATCGAATACCATTTCAGATATAAAGATCCTGCCTTGAGCACCAATTTGATTTAATATAATCCAATAATCCGGACAAATTTCAGGTGAATAATATTTTTGCCATGCTTCAATAAGCACATTTGTATCAATGCAAAATATTTCGGAAGTTAAACTCATTTATACAATTGTGCTTCTAGCTTCGAGAATTTATTTGTTGGAGTATTTAATAAATTGCTTGCAATACTGGGCTCTACATATCCACTTCTATATCCATCTAAAACTATTTGAGTAAATAGTCGACTATTTTTGTTTAATCTTAGAAGATAAGGATTAGGCCCCCCTTTTCTTTCTTTTTGCTTGTTTCTTTTCTCGGACTCTTTTTCTAGAAATCTTTGAAATCCAATATCAGCTTCATTTTTCAAGATATTATACTCTCTAAATGAGATCAAGTTTAAATTTAGAGCTCTTACTATAAAAGCAAATGAACTAATTCCAAGTTGTTTTGAAATTTTAAATATTTCCTGTGAAGTTTTAAGAGTATCTTTTCTTAAACCACTTATGTAATTTTTAGGGATCAAAACATTAGCTGTAACTTCATTGCAAAATAGTTCTATAGGATGGTATTTGTTTTTATCATTAATGATAGGTTGTATTTCATTAGATACCCCTGTTTCAGCGATCCAAATATGAGCTAACTCATGAACAAGTGTAAATAGTTGGGGTGCGTTCCAATCTTCAGAATTTACAAATATAAAGGGTGCGAATGGATCAGAAATCGCAAAACCTTGAATTTCATCACTATCTAATGTTAGTCTTGAATGAATAAAACTTGTTCTTGAAATAAAAACACCTTTGGATTCAGCTTTATCTATCCACTCCTTTATGGGATTGTCTGATTCATATTGCAATAGATTTATTCCTAAAGTTTCCAGAATATCTTTTGCTACTATCTCAGGATTGTCTTTGATAGAAAATCGACCAACAAATGGTATTCCTGGTTCATTATTTTCCTCATTAACTTCACTTATCCATGCTTGTTTTTGTTGAATCTCACGAATAATAAAAATCGACGCTGTACCTAATTCCTTTGAACCTTTTTTTCTAAAATCCTGAAGTGGTTGAAAATCACTTGGGACATCTGGCAGGAAAAATAATGCAAAAGGTCTTCGATATACTTTCGCTAATGTTTGAGCTTGTCTTATAGTTGGTTGACTTTTACCTTCTTCCCAGGTTTTAAGCTTCTCAATAGATACAGACACTTTAGATGAAGCAGTTTCTTCCGACATCCTGGCCGATTCTCTTGCCCATTGAAAGACTTTTGGTGTTATGAATGCTCTTTCTGCCATTTAAAACAAAAGTACAATTTTAAATAATAGTTTTAATGAAAACTTTTTCACTATTATGTGAAGTTCAATATGACCACCAATATGCATACGTATATTCTGTATTTATTACAGTTGGCTTGATGGCTCACTGGTCATCTGCTGGATTGTATGCCCGTGCTTTATTTTTTCTATCTGTCTGTGTGTATGGCTGTAAATGCACGATATTTCCGGCATTTTAATTATTTCATAACCGACTGTCATTCTGCATTATTTGGCAGTTATGGGAAATATTTTACAGGCATATAATCTATTTATCCAAAGATTCGTTTAAAAATTGTTTTCCCCTCTGTGTCCTGAAATTCTGCAACAATACTATCCTGAAAGTTAAAATCGAATTTTCCGTATTCCATTGCCTTTTCTTCAGGAATTGATATTTCATCCTCATTAAAAGTCAGGATGTACTGAAACTGTACGTCTTTTGCATTTTCAAGATATTTATGATAGACATAGTTAATAGTATTCACTTTGGTTTTAATAGAAATACCATGAAAAACCCCATCATGTATCAGGAAATCAGGAAGCTTTCTTTTGATGGAAATATTGTACAGAAATACCATTAAATCGTAGGCAACTATTTTTAATCGTGATTGACCAAGTGCATCAGCTTTTGGTATTTTAATTTCAATATTGAATGGTAGTTTTTTTCGGTCAGCGGTAGGGTTGAGAATAATGTCAAAATAGGCATTCTCATAACTCTCATCAACAAAAATGGCATTTTTTAATATATCGAGGAATAGTGCCCTTAACTCATTTACACTATTTTCGAATTCCTTGATTTCATTTGAAATCAACCTTCTGACCTCACTGATAGTAACATTCAGGTTTGTAAGCATTTCCTGATATTCGTCAATCTGCTTAATTACCTGTAAATTTTTTTCTAAATCTGTTTTTTCAATAATTAAGTCTTCATATGTATTTTTGATGCTATCCAATGCTCCTTTCTCATCCAAAGCTTTGTATAAACCACTACGCTTTTTTTCTAGATTTGAAACTTCATTTAAAACAGCATTTATCGCATGCTGCAGTTTATCCTCTTTTTGAATTAAATACTTTTTCCTGTTTTCTAAAATATTGTTTTTAAAATCAATAACATCATCAATGGTTTTAGCAACCTGATTACCGAAGTTTTCAACTACTTCGTTATAGATTTTTCGTATTTCTTTGGTTTGGATGTTTTGATTAACATAATAACTTTCTCTTATCTTATTAAGCTTTTTGTCAAGTGAGTTATATTCAATAAGTTTTGCATTTATTAATTTGGTTACCTCAACTAATTTTTTTTCAATATCCTTGTATTTTTCAATAAAATGATAATTATCTAAACTGTTTTCGAGTAGGGTTATGCGTTGGTCTATCTTTATCCGTTCGCTTCTGTATTCCTGAACAGATTTACCGGTTTCAATTTTAATTTTTTGTTCTGCTACATCAATTGCCGAATTGAACTTATCATACTCCTTCGATTGTTCGCTGTAGTTAATTAATTGTTTAGTTGGAAAGCCAAGTAAGAAAAAATTATAAATCGCTCTGTCTTTAGCATTTGCATTGTATTTTAAAAAGTTAAGAGGATCGAATCGTTTTTGGCTATCTAAATCGTCTTTTATAAAAAAGTCGAATATTGTCCTGAACTTATTACCATTAAAAAATACATCGTTTTTTTCAATCGGAAGGAATAAATTAATCAAAACAACTTTAAATTCTGTTTTTTCAAACTCTTCAAGTTGATTCATTGAAGAACCAAAATAAACAGGGTCTTGTTTATTGAAACTTCTTTTTATATAGTACGATTTTTTATGAATTTCAAACTCCAAAACAATATCATGCTCTTCTTTCCTTAAGAACTCATACTTTTTACCGTAGAAAATCTTTTGAGCACTATCAGACAGAAAAGCAAAATCAATTAATCTTATCAAAGTTGATTTTCCAATACCATTTACTCCAGTAGATTCTTTTTCTCCCGAGTACTTACCTAAAATAATATTGATACCTGCATGGAATTTGAAATCTTCTAATAATAATCCTGTATTTGAAAATAATTTTTTAAGCATATCAATTATTCGAATAATGATTGTTGTTTTGTGATTTTAGGAATTAGTTTAACTTTATAATTATCGTATTCTATTACACCTATAGAATAGAGAAAAATCAAACATTTAATAAATAAATCCGGGGTACGTTTAATGTCTTTATTTAAAAAAGACTGCATTACTTTTTCTAAAAGCACTTTACTTTTATAACGCTTCAACTCTATCAATATGTCAGTTGAGACTACTAAAATATTGATCGAAAAATCCGTTTCAGGATGTGGTAATATCATGATTCCCCCTTTGTTTTTTTACCAATTAAACATTGTTCAAAAAGATAAATTAATACTCCCCTGATATAGTAAAGGTAATCATCGTCATTTTCACTTGAATACTTTACAAGGTAATGCTCTGTTAGTTCTTGCAATCGAATTTTAAATTCACCTGTTTTATTTGTGTAATCGTACTTAATGCGGTGTTTTAACTTTTCAAAGTCCTCATCTTCATAAGCAGACAATAGACCGGTAATATCATTAAATACACCATTTTCCATATAACTGTCATACTCATCAAGGACATTGTTGATATCTTCGTCGTTAAAGTTTAATTCAACCTTGTCAGGAAAATATACCTTTTGTTTGTATTTTACATTTTCGTCTGTAAACAATGCATCTTTAATCAAGTCTTCAATAATTTCTTTTAAATAATCCTGCGCAAATAAAGTCTTATCAATATTAAGATAATTACCAATTTCTCTTTTTTGATAGCTTGGCAGTTCGTCAATAAATTGCAGCAAATTATTTAAACCAATTTGTTTATTGTCATTTTTTAAACTATTAATTTTTCTAATAGCCCATTCGGGAATATCATTATTTGTAACAAAAAACCAGTTTTTATAATCAGATTGCCAATTGTCTGAATATAATTTAAAATCGTCTTCAATTTTTTTAATGTATTTGTTCTTGTCAATCTTTTTGGGTCCATAACATGCAACAACTGCATTCTTGCTGACTATAATACCATCTGCGCCTTTATCTTTAATTTCACGTGGTGGAATATAGTTTTCAGTTCCATATCGAAACAAAAAAAGCTTTGTAACAAAATCCTGAAAATCGAACAAATACAACGATTGTATTTGAATTATAAAGCTGTTATTTAATGGACTATTCATTGAAAATATTGTCAATTTTATTGTTAATACTTATTATGTTATTGGTTATGTTTGTTCAATCCTCCAGATAGATAAAATCAGAAAAATTGTATCAATTTTCCGTTTATTTTCTTACTCAGCATCTTCTTTTTGGTCAATTAGCAAATCTTTTACTGGTACATCCAATATCTCGGCTATTTGATATAAAATCTCCAATCGTGGTTGCTGTCGGTTTTGGACATATCCGTTTACCATATTGTAGCTTTTCCCGAGTTTATTAGCCAACCAAATCTGTTTAATTCCTTTTTCTCAAGCACGTTTTTTAATTCTATTCATTTCAATAAATAATTACAGTCAGCTAAAATAAGAATTAAGACTTAATATCTCGTATTATAATATAAAGAATGTTGATTCATTTTCATGGTGGACTGGTAATAAACAACTCTTTTAAAAGCTGAAGTGTCAGCTTGTGGGGTGGACTTTCAAATGTGCTGTTTGTGAATTAGTATACTTTTTTAGCATAGTACACAACAATTAAGTAACCGTATCTCATCAATTATTTCCACAAATCCACACCCTCAAAAATACAAAAAACCCACATATAACCTACCATTAATTTTGTTACTATTTTCTTTTATAATCATTCCCTGCCTCCGCCGCCTTCAATAAATCTTCATCCTTTGTCCTCAACTCCCCCCTAAACCCCCTCTGACTCAACCCACCATACAAATCCTCCAACTCATGCAAACTTTGTTGGTATTGGGCTTTGATAGCTTCGGTTTTATCTACGATTTGTGCAAACTTGGTTTGGAGATTGAAAGATGGATTTATTAAAGGTATTGAATTGCAAATTGTCTTGTTCATATATGGGACAGTTGTTATCGATGCAGATTTATACATGAATTTAGTTTGAAAACTTAATGCAAACATCAAAAAAACATTATTCATGCCTTTTCTGCATTGAAATGTGTGCAATTGCTGATTAACAACACAATCTTCTTTGCAGATTGATATAACTCCTAAATCTCCTACACAGGTCATTAAAACACTTCCTGCCGGGATTAACTTTGCTCTTACTTGTTGAATCTCCTCTGAACTTAATCCAAGGTTTTTCCTGGATTTCAATACATAACTTTTATGAACTAAATCATCTGTTGTGTACCAAGGAATATTTCCACTAAATGATTTTGGTTTATCTCTACCTGGCACTATACAATCAGCATAAGAAATTACATTATCAATTTTCCACCCTTTCTCATTCCTCACCGGATCCCCAAACATCTCCAAAAACATGCTCTTCAAATACTCATCCAACAGCTTTATGCTCTCTTTGCGTTGGGATATCAATGCCTCGGCCTTGCTTAAAGTGTTGGCGATGTGGGCTTGGTCGGAGACGTTCTCGGGAACAGGTAAATTCTTTTCTTTTAGAAATTTAAAATGTCTGCTGTATCCTCCTTCGATAAGTTTTAGTGTTTTGAAAAAATGGAAATAAAATTGGGCATTATAGTCTTTATGCTTTAAAGCTAAAACTTTAACTCCGTCAGCACCAATGGTGAATGGAAAATCGACATACTTAAAAATTTTAGTGTGGTCTCCAAAAACAATTACAGGTAGATTCTCTTTTGTAATAAGTGATTCATTGTCAGTATAACCTCCAATGTAAGTTTGTCCCTGATCAATAATAGGAAATTTGCCAGAACTTTGGTAATCTTCTTTCTTGACCTTTTTGTAATTGGACGTACTATCCTTAAATATATTTTCAAATGGTTCAAACTTCATCACATCAAATCATATTTTGTTGAATTTTAAGACTTTTAAATTTGGCAATCGTTAACTGCCAAATTCATTTTAGCCACTAAAGCACTAAAACTCAAAATCCCACTAAAGTTTCTACCCTTAATAATCTTTATTTTGTGAATTTTTGTGTCTTCGTGTTTTTGTGGCATATTCTTACTATTTGTTATTTATATCTCTTCAATATGTGGTCGTATATTAATTAATTTGTCAAATAGTTCTGTTTTTATAATGTACTTATCTGCACCCCATTTTTTTTCGGAATCAATTTTTATTAATCCAAAATAGTCTAAAAACCTTTCAAAAGTCCTTATTGAATAACAATGTGTTGCCATGTTCTCAATCGTATCATATGTTGGTGGTGATATATTATCAATTAATAATGGAAATGCTTTGAAATATCTCTCTGCATAGAATTTATCAACTCTTTTCTCTGATCCATATTTGCTCAATAATATTAGAGAAAAACCGAATCCAAGCTGTCCGATACTGTTTTCACCGTATCCATCGTAATACGTCCAGTTAAATTTTGTTCCGAAAGTTTTGATAATTAGTTTAAGTAAGTCAAAATTGTCTGAAATAATTTTTTCACCGGATTTTGTCAGGCTGAGTTTGTTGTTTCTTTTCTTGGTCAAGCCGGAAATATCGCAAAGTATCCTTGTCAGATTTATTGACATGGAATCGGTTTCTTTGTATAATTTCGAAATACCGGCTTCAATATACTCATCTTTAATAAATCCCCGTGCATAAATATCTGCTACAACTTTTGTAGGTAAAAACCCTTTGTTTGTCAGTTTCAGCTCTTTGATGTTACTAATAATATGAGTCAGATATTTTATCTGATTGAGTATTGGAATTGATTTATATTCTTCATCCGTCAATTTATTAAGTTGAACGGGACTTTTCTCTCCAAAGGTATCATACAGGACATTTTGCATTTCAACAGGCGAATATCCTTCAAAATCAGGAAGTCCCCTGTTATTTTGTTCCTGCGTTATCTTGTCTAAATGCTTTTGTAATTCTTTAATCATTTTATCATCAAATTATATTAACCCCCAAATTTCCAATTTCTAATTTCAAATATCAATTAAACCTTACTACATCCCTTTCAGTTCCTCAAGCCCACCAATTATCTCCTTCTCTATCTCTTCCAGCTTCTCTATTATCACCTCCGGCTTTTCGTATGCAACCTCTTCATACACCTCTTCTTTGTATTTGCTTATGCTTAGCTCGTATGAGTTTTCTATTATTTCGGCTTTGGGGACGAAGAAGTATTGGCCGGTTCTAGGCATTTCGACAGGCTCAATGCCCTGCCTTGTTTTAAATTTCTCCACTATATCCGGCAGATCACTTCCTTCAATCCTGTTGCGTTTGTCATCAAGACTGTAGCCGTCGTTTTGCATATCGTAAAACCAAACATCATTGGTCTCACCGCCTTTGGTAAATAACAAAATGGCTGTGCTCACCCCGGCATAGGGTTTAAACACCCCACTTGGCATGGCAATAACCGCTTTAAGCTCTGCCTCTTCAATAAGCATTTTACGCAATGTCTTAAATGCCTTGCCGCTTCCAAACATCACTCCCTGTGGTACAATAACCGCTGCAGTTCCGCCCATCTTCAGCATATTGAAAATACGTTCCACAAAAAGCAGTTCGGTTTTAGTAGTAGGTAGCTTCAAACCTTCATTAATATCTCCTTTGTCAATATTCCCGGTAAAAGGTGGGTTGGCCATGATCACATTATAAAGACTATCTTCGTTGTAGCTCTTGCTCAGTGTGTCTTTGTAATCTATTTTGGGTTCGTCAATGCCGTGCATCATCATGTTCATCAGTCCCAAACGTACCATAGTTGTATCAATATCGTAACCGGAAAAACTTTCATCAAGTATGGCTTTTACATCCTGTGTCAGCACTGCACTTATGGCAGCTCGTTCAAAACCGTCATCGTCTTTGCTCAGCTTGGCAGAATCTTTTTTCCTTACCAGATCAGTGAGTATGTATTGATAGGCTCCCAACAAAAAACCGCCTGTCCCGCATGCAGGGTCGGCAATGCGTTGCCCCAATTGTGGTGCCACCAGCTCAGACATCAGTTTAATAATATGCCTTGGCGTACGGAACTGTCCGTTTTTTCCGGAGGTAGCAATCTCGCTCAGGAGCATTTCATACACATCGCCTTGTATATCCTGGAAAGCATGTCCGCCTTCGGTGGCATCTTTTTCAATCTCCTTAAAAAGATCTTCAACAATATTTATAGCCGAGACCAGGAGACTTGCCTTGGGCATGATAAACACTGCATTGGCCATGTGTTTAGTAAAAGGGGAGGAGCCACCGTTAAGCTCTTTCAAAAAGGGAAACACTTTGGTTTGCACATGAAGCAGCATCTCATCAGCGGGCTTATGCTTGAAAATGCTCCAGCGCAATTCGTTTTTAGGTATACTTTCGGTGCTTCCGGGAATAGCAAATTTACCTTCAAAACGTGATGTATATTTTTCACCTGTAAACTCGGCATCCCGTTCACGCTTGGTCTCCAGATCATCCAGGCGCTTCATAAAGATGAGATAGGTGATCTGTTCAATGGCTGTTAAGGGGTTGGCAATACCACCTTCCCAGAAGTTCTGCCAGAGCTTATCAATAAGTGATTTTATTGGGGTGTTGGTTTGGAGCATATTGTCTTAACTATGATTTGTTTGATTATTATTATTATTTGATATCCAAAATTCTCTGTGGTTCTCCGTGATTTCTCAGTGGTTCTCTGTGAAATAGTTTTAAAAGCTATTACACGGAGTTACACAGAGTAGACACAGAGTTGCACGGAGGGTTATAGCTGATTTATTACATAATATCATGTCACTTATACTTTCTGAGTTTATATTAATTGATCCTTAATTTCTTTATGCTGGAACTTTTAATCAATGATTTCATTTGAGTGATGGCTATTTTATTAAGTTGTTCCAATCTCTCACTTTGTTTTAAGCCTTAACGAATTAATACAGCATTGATACTTTCGATGTTACTTAAAACAACCAATTGTTCAATACTTGCAGCATCACGTATGTTTCCATCAGCCTCAGGATTTGCATCTCTCCATTCTTTTGCTGTAATACCGAATAATGCCATATTTAGCATATCGGCTTCATCGGAATAAACGAAATTTATTTTCTCTTTTGAAAGGCTCGGTGGGATAAGATTTTCTTTAATGGCATCGGTATGAATACGATAATTTACTTTTGCCAATGTACGTTGAAGATTCCACTCTAATTTTAAGCGATCGTTTTCGTCATTTTTTAGACGTTGGAATTCTTTAATGAGATATAGCTTAAAACCCGAGCTTACCCATGATGCAAATTCAAATGCAATGTCTTTATGCGCATATGTCCCACCTTTATTGCTGGCTTTAGTTATTATTCCCTTTGCATTTGTTGTATTTATCCATTTCGTTGGTGATAGTGTAAATGAATTACTTCCTGACTCATAAAGAAAGGTGTCGAATTCGACCCCTTTGAAATTTGAATTATTTAATTGTTCCCATAAGCCAATAAATTCAATCGTGGTCTTTGATCGCATCCAGTTTTTTACTACATCTTTTGGTTCTTTTGGATTTTTATTCCTGGCGATGTCTGTTAGAGAAATATAATCTTCTGAACCAAGCCGAAAAGTCTTTATAGAAATCCCTTGAACGAGTATGATTTTGTTTTTTACCATATTATGCGGCCAATACTTTCTGAGTTAATTTTAAAATTTCATTTATCTCTTTCTGATTAAAGATCCCTCTTATTCCTTCGGGGTGTATCATAGTGAACGGAGACTCAATGAGGTTGCGCTTGCTCACTTCTTCTTTCTCCAGTACAAAGTTTTTTAATAAGTCAAGGAATTGCAGTTGCCGGCTGCTGAGGTAAGTGTGTTTTGCAATAAAATCATCAAAGGCCTTGCTAACGGTTTCGGCAAAGCTTTCGAGTAGCTCAATACCCAGTATGTGTTTGATGAATTGGACCAATGCCGCCTTGCGGTGATTGTAAACCTTACGAAGTAACTCAATTGTAATATGCGGGTGTTCGTTGTGCAGTTCTTCTGCAAGTTCTTCACTCTCTTCTTCGGTAATCTCCATTCCTTGTTTTAGCTTTTGCAAAATCCTACTACTCGAAACCAATTCATTAATTTTCTGCTCTACTAATTCGCGGTATTTGCCAACACTTAATGCTTCGTGTTGCGGGCCAAACTCGATAAATTCTTTTTCACTTACAATATCTTTTAGATTGAATTTGGCAGGAGCTAATGGGATTACAGTTTCACGGAATTTCATCAAAGGTGAAAGTTTTAGTATCAGTTCATCAAACTTCTCTTCAGAAGTATTGGCCCAAAAATGATTGGTCTGCGTTTGTTGTATCAATTCTTTTTCCCTGGCAACAATGTTGACACTTAACGGCAGTTCGCCAATTTTTTCGATGATACTATCTTTCAGCGTTTCAAATTTTTCTTTTTCTTCAGCAAGGTGAGCAAGTGAAACTTCAACTATATCTTTCTCAAACCTCATCGCTTTGAAATCAGCATCTGCAACAGTGCGAAGTAAAGGCTTAACAAACTCATCCAGGAATTCTAATTTGTCAGCGTTCAAGCTGTTCCAGAAGTTTTCGTCCTCAACTCTTTGTAATTCATGCCTGGCCTCCATTATCACTACTGAGTTTTTTGGAAGTTCGGCAATCTGTTTTCTGATATTCTTAATTTCCTTGCTGGCTATATCTGTTTTAGATTGGGTTTGCGCTACATCAATTTTCTCCAGTCTCACTCCAAACAAGCGAACGGGCAAAGGGATTTGAGATTTTGTCTCTTTACCCCTGGGATGAAGTTTGAAATATTCAAAGTTATCCCAGCAGTCGAGTATCAGAAAATTATCTTTTTCAGTACACCAGGGTTTTATCTTATCCTGTTCAAGCAAGCGGGTTCCTCTTCCTATCATTTGCCAGAACCTTGTATAGCTGTACACCGGCTTTGCAAATACCAGGTTCACCAGCTCACGCACATCAAGTCCGGTGTCGAGCATGCCTACGCTGATTCCTACACGAGGTATGTCGTTTTGTACAAACTGGTCAAGCAATCCACCTTTCCCATAAACCCGTGGATCGTCGCTAACTATCACTTTGGCCAGCTCACCTTTATATTCAGGATAAAGAGAATCGAATATCTCTTCAATGCGTCGTGCATGTTTAATACTTATACAAAAGAAAATAGTTTTTCCGGGCAATACACCGTTTGCATCTTTAATACACTCCTCCATAAACTCACGAACGATCAAGGCATTGGTGCCACGGTTAATTACTTTTTTTTCTATTTCAGTACCATCGTAGTTTATCTCTTCAATCTCTTTACCCTCAAGAATAAGTTTCATGTGATCTTCCAGGGCGATAGTTCTTTTGTTTATCCCTTCATCCTGAAATTTAGTTTTGATTTTCATCACCTGAAAATCACTAAGGAAAGGTGGGATATTGTTAACAGCTTCATCATAGGAATATGCAAAAGTCGGAACCCCGTCTTCACATTCAAATAACTGAAAAGTATTATGGTCAATTACATCGGTTGGCGTTGCTGTTAATCCAAGTGTTATTGTATTAAAATATTCAAGAATTTCTTGATAAGTGTTGTAAATGCTACGATGACTTTCGTCAACGACGATCAGATCAAAAAAATGAGGAGACAGAGTTTTCTCCTCATCACGGATAATGTTTAGCATGCTAGGGTAGGTTGAAACATAGATCCGTCTGTCTGATGCAATTTCCTTTTCACCTTGTTGTGGCCAACGAGGCTCATTGGGTAAATGTTCTTTAAAGGCATCTAAAGCCTGATTGCGTAGTGCGATACGATCAACCAGGAACAGAACTCTTTCTGCCCATCCTGCTCTCATCAAGGCATCAACCAAAGCAATACAAGTCCGTGTTTTTCCTGTCCCTGTTGCCATAACCAACAGGAAATTTCTTTTTCGTTTTTCAATAGCTTCCATCACAGCACGAATTGCGGCTATCTGATAATTTCTGCCAGCAATCTTTGTATTTATTAGTTCTCCAGCTAGGTTTTTACGTGAATTACGGATGTACGCATATCGTTCAAGATCTTCACGATTCGGGAAACCATAAACTTTTTTTGGCGGATAGTTTTCCAGATCCCAAAAATAGATATCATGGCCATTAGTATAAAAGCAAAAGGGGAGTTGTCCACCTTCAGTTTTTTGAATGTTATAGCAATATTGTTTGGCCTGTTCACGACCTATTGCAGCATCAGCAGAAGTCTTTTTAGCTTCTACTACAGCCAATGGTTTGCCATCCTTTCCTAATAAAACGTAATCGCTGAACTGATGTCCGGCATACGGAGTTTTTGGTTCTGCAACATCCTCAAGATGAATATCGAACTCTTCAATAACCTGAGTTCGGTCGCTAACATTCCAATCCGCTAATTTTAAGCGCTTGTCGATGATCTCTTTCCTTGTAAGTTTTTCGTTTCTCAAGATTGGATGATAAGAACTGTAAATGTACGATAAAAATTCATTTCCGGTGAAGTTTGTGTAGGGTGGCGGCTCTGATATTATTCTTTGATTAATTTAATAATAAAGCTTTCATCCTTTTTGTGTATCCTGATAAAATAAATCCCTTTCGACAATTCTCTAATATCAATTGATAGCGTCTTTTCTGTGGATGTTTGTTTTAGCTGAAGTGTTCCAATCAATGAGTAAATTTCAATAGTGTAAACAGAGTTAATGATGTTATCGAATTCAATAAACAGTGTTGAATTTGCGGGATTTGGGTAAATGTCAATTAGGTTTTTGTTATTTATACTTTCAATCCCACTATTATGTAGTGGTCGTAATTGTCCACATGGAACAGTATCCGGCCAAAATGAGGCTCTATAAGAAAGGATACTATCCTGGTAGCATCTCAGGCAATAAATCGATCCTTCCATTACCTGTAAGTGGTAAATACCAAACAAAAATTTTGATGACCCGATCCACTCATATATTGGGAAATCAGTATACTGCCAGGGATCTGAAAATATCCAATCAGAATTCTGCGTTGGTGAGATAAATTGCTTTTGTAAAGGAATACTACTAATCAAGGTATCTGTGATACTATCAATTACATATTCGAATAAATTGCCTGGCATAGCTTCAGGGCAATATCCTTGAAAAGCTGTATCCTTAACTGTAATAGTGTCGCCGATCACTGCATTAAAATTATACAGCATATCAAAGACTTCTTTTGAAAAATCATACAGATAAACAATCCCTGACTCCTGGAATGAGTATTGCAAAGGACAAAATAATGTATCCCAATGATAGCTTCCGGTAGAATCCATTGATTCGTGTATCTGGTATGTATTGAGTATCTTACACTGTTTTGAATTAATAGTTGTATCTCCGATTGATTCTATTATTGTAAGCTCCTCGAATGATCCAGCATAATGGCTATAGTACCATTTCGCACCAACCGGCGCCCAGGTTTGGGAAAAGGAAAGTGTGATGAAGAAAAAGACAATAGTAGTAATCAATAATTTTTTCATGATAGTAAAGATTTATAGCCGTTACACAGAGGTACACAGAGAAGACACGGAGTTACACAGAGATTGTTTTATTATTTTTTATTACTTCTTTGTTGCTTGCCAGGTGGAAGAGTTTTGCTGTTTTTTTTATGCTATTTTTTTCACCTTCATATTCAAATCCCTTCTTAACTCCTCGTAAATCCCATTCATCAGTTAAGTCTTTACGAACTTCAATACTCTTTAATCTTTGATTTATCCAGTTTTTTGAATAGCCTTTTTTAAGATAAGTTTCCATTGCTCTGTCAAAGGATAACTCAGGATTCTCAGTCTCTTCAATCCGCTCGTATCCAACCTTTGCTAACCACATTTTAAATGGTTCTGCTTTTGGAGATGGGATTGACTGAATTAGTCGTAACAACTGTTCTGTATCAGCAACATCTGTTTTATAATACTTCCCATCAGATGACTGCATCTTCAGTTGACTACAATTTGTAGCCAACTCGCTTCCTTCCTTCTTTAATCTGGTTTTAAGGACGCTCCAATACTTTCTTGGATTGGGGCTATTAGTAAGTATTCCAACTACATCTACAATAGAAAAGTACCATACCTCCTGTTCATCATCCCAATGAACCCTGACTTGCTTGTCATTAAACAGCCTTATAGAATTTTCTTTATTCATTTCATTTTCACATTTCATTACAGAAGCCAAAATTATCGACTTTAGCGACTGAGAGACTTAAGCGACTTGAGCGACAAAGTGATGAGTAAAAGCTTACATGAAGTGAACAATCGAACAATCGATTGCAGAATTACTTTTGCCACGAATTCACGAATTAAACACAAATGAACAGAATTTGTGAACTTTTGAACTTGCCTGTGAATCCGCTAACCATTCTTTCCATTTTCAAATTTTCATATTATCACATTAACCATTATACCTAAGCGCTAGCATAGTAATATCATCCGATTGCACAGCGCCACTTGCGTGGTCTTTTACTGACTTATACACTGTATCAATGATCTCTTCCGGACTACCTTCTTTTATTTCTGCAAGCAAACCTTCCAGTTTTTCTTCAGTGTAGAGTTTAAAATCAGGATTCATAGCTTCAGTAACACCATCAGTAAACAAAAACAAGCCATCACCAGGATTGAGATTAATTGATTTTGTTTTAAACTTACAATTCTCAATAATACCAAGCACTTTATCATGTGTAGGCTCTATGAGTTTTATCCCTCCATCTTTTTCTAAGATATATGGAGGATTATGGCCGGCATTTGAATATTTCATCACACCTGTTTTGGTATTAAGTATTCCATAAAAAACAGTTACAAACATGGAATTTTCATTATCCTTAGCCAGGAGGTTATTAGAAAAATAGAGACATTCCTGAGGCTCCATCTCTTTTATGGCAGAAGCATGAATAATTGTTCTGCTTACTGCCATATAAATTGCTGCAGGAATTCCTTTGTCTGAGACATCTGCCATAACAATACCTAAATGGTCTTCATCTATGAGGAAGAAGTCGTAAAAATCACCACCAACGGATTTGGCAGCGTTCATAGATGCATAGAGTTCGAAATCCGTTCGTCCCGGGAAAGGAGGGAATTGCCTCGGAATGATAGATTGTTGTATGTCTCTTGCAATCTCAAGATCGTTTTGGATTGATACCAGCTGATCATGTTCCTTCAAAGCTTTTTGGGATATTTCAATCTCTTTTATCGCTTTTTTTATGGTGATCTCCAGATCTTCGAAATCGATGGGTTTGGTTGCAAAGTCATAAGCCCCACGGTTCATTGCAGTCCTGATATTATCCATATCCCCGTAAGCAGATACTATTACTGTCCTTAAAGTAGGGTTTTTTAACTCATTGATCTTGGTCAAAAGAGTCAGTCCATCCATCTCCGGCATGTTGATATCCGAAAGTATCAGTGTTACATCAGGATTCTCTATCAGCTTTGTTAATGCTTCCAATCCATTTATTGCAAAAATGAATTCATATTCTTTTTCACGTACTTGTTTTCTGAATTTTTGCCTGATCAACATCTCCATGTCCGGCTCATCGTCAACACTCATTATCTTTATGCTCATAGGTTTGATTTATTAGCAGATTTATATAGTCTATTCTCAAATTATCCTTATTTGAAATCAGTTTTCTAGTTATGTGTTACGGATTCATTAACTCGTAACCCGCAACTGTTTCCAAAGTTACATATTTCCCTAGGTTTACACCTAATTAATCGGCCTGAAATCAGGCATATTGTAAAACATTGATGTTTCCATTTTTTCAAATTTATCTGATTCTTTTGGTAAAAATTTAATGTAAAGTCCGAATTGTGAAGCAAACTTCCCATCCTTTAACACAGTCATAGCCGAGCCGTAAAAAGTAAATACCGATTTAGGTATTGAATACTCAAGCATAGGCCCGATTGCAACAAGGTCTCCATTATGTGCTTCCATGATTCCGGGGTTGAAATTTTTTAATCTGTAACATAGCATACCTTGCGATCGATCCCTGTACCCACCCCACTCATAAACACCAAAGATATTCCATTTGTTTTTTTGAATGTACACTATCGGAGAGTATCTTCCCATACTTCCATTTGTTTCGGTTTGAATTCCAGCTTTAAATCCAAGTATCATCCAATCGGTAGCTGCAACATCAAAACCAAGTACACACTGCCCCCACGAATGGCGCACAATAGTGTAGGTTGAGAAGTAGAATTTCTCGTGAATTTTTGTCATTGTCGATATCGTCATGGTTGGCTTGGTAACCTTATTATCGTAATAAAAATAATAGTTATGAACCTTCATCGCTGTTTGCGAAAAGCTTTTCACAGATATACAGAACAGGATTATTATTAAAAATGTTAACTTCTGCATATCTCTTAAAGGTTTGTAGGTATAGTAATAACAAATTCTGTAAATTCTCCATCCTCTGAATTAACCTCCAGTTTTCCCTGATGGATCTGGGTAATAATATCAAAGCTCATCGATAAACCGAGGCCTGTTCCCTGGCCAGTAGGTTTCGTAGTAAAGAATGGATTAAAGATTTTATCGATTACTTCTTGTGGCATACCAGTGCCATTGTCGCGTATCCTGATCTCAATATTATCCCCAATTTTCTTAGTGGTGACTTTAACTTCAGGTGAATATCCGTTTTCTGATTTTTTCTTTTTCTGATCAACGGCATAACATCCGTTGTTGATGATGTTCAGAATAACTCTGCTGAAATCCTGGGGTACTATTTTTACTTTCCCAATATTTGGATCAAGATCAGTATTGATAGCTGTATTAAAGCTTTTATCTTTTGCTCTCATTCCATGGAAAGCAAGGTTAACATATTCGGATACAAGGTTATTGAACTCAGTTTCTTCAAACTCACCTGAGGAACCTCTGGAGTGTTGAAGCATACCTTTTACAATCCTCTCAGCTCTCTTCCCGTGTTCGTTGATTTTTGTCACATTGCTTTCAATCATTTCAATCACCTCTTCTATATCAAGCATAGTGTTTTTGTCAATATTCCCTTTTTCTTTTTCAAGATATTCCTTTAATTCATCAGCAAGATCAATTGAAAGAGATGAAAAGTTATTAACGAAGTTAAGAGGATTCTGAATTTCATGAGCAATACCGGCAGTTAACTGGCCAAGTGAGGCCAGCTTTTCTGACTGCACTAATTGTGTTTGAGTATCTTTAAGATTATCTAAAGTATTCTGTAAGTCCTGAAGTATCTTTGTTTTAATGAATGCAGAGATAAGATGTTCTTTAGAATTCTTTAAAAAGGAAAAATCCTGCTCATCAAAAGCATCTTCTTTATTCATATTCTCAAGTATCAGGAAGCCTTCTACATGCATTTCCACTTTTATCACAATAATGATCATCGACTTTGGCTTTTCAAGCTTCTCAAGTATTTCAATATTGTGGAAAGGTTTAAACTTTATTTTGTGAAAAATATCCTCAAATATTTCGTTAGAGTTTTTGAGATAACGTTCTTCAACTTCATCAAGCGTTAACTGAACTTCTTCCAGTTTAATAATATCCCATCCAAAACTTGCTTTGTATCTGAACTTATCAATATCTTTTTCACGGATTAGGGCAGTAGCTTTTTCAACACCTTTTATAACTCTTGTTTTTTCAAGCATGGTGTTTAAAAGATTGGCAAAATGGATTTCTGAGTTAATTGCACGGACAACCTGGTTGATCTTTTCGAGTTCATCATTTTTAAATGCCAGGTCTTGCGATTTCTTTTCTATCTCCTCCTTCTGTTGTACAATTTCTGCTGTCCTTTCTTTTATAACCACTTCAAGTGCCTTTTTCTCTTTAATGAGTTGGCGTGATCTCATACGAACTATCAGATATACTACAAAAGCGCCGACAAGAATATACATTATATAAGCCAGGAGTGTATTATACCATGCTGCCTGAATCACAAACTGATAAGAGGCTTCGCTACCTCCAATATCGTAGATGTTTTTTGATTTTACTCTGAATACATAAGTACCCTTTTGTAGATTGGTATATTCCTTTGAGCTGTTATCATCCCATTCTGACCATATTTTATCAAAACCTTCTAGGTGATACTGGTACTGACTTATCTCTTTGTAATTATAAGATACAGCAGTAAAATCAAAACTGATAACATTGTTATTATGCGAAAGAACAGGGATCATATAATTATTCTGGGAGGTGTCTGGAATGTAAAGGTCATTATGATAAGTGCCAAAAAACAAGATTGAATCATTAGTTGTAGTTGTGGCTCTGATCAATGAAAGATAAGGGGCATTATAGTTTTTGAGAACATTTGCATCGTATCTGATCAGGCCATCCGGTCCTCCAAACCATGTTAGCCCGTTATTCTCCGGATAAATGGTCCAGGAAACAAAGTCAGCAATAGGTAAAAAAGGTGTTGTGTATTCAATGAAATTATTGTTGGTTTTCTTATATAAGCATATCCCTTTTTCATCTCCGGAATTTGTCCATAGATTACCACTATTATCTTCAACAATTTCGTATATCCATTTACTGCTGGTAGTTGTATCCTCATTTAGAAGGTTTACTGTCTTAAACTTGTTAGAAGAATAATCAAATTGATTTATTGTTTCATAGGATGTCACGATGATATTGCCGGAAACATAACTCAGATTATTTCCAATGAGATGAGGAATGCCGGATTCCTCTCCGAAAATCCGTGGTAGCTGCTTTTCAGAAAGGTCGTATTTAATTATCCCGCTTGAGCTTGTATTCAGCCATAAAAAGCCATGCTTGTCTTCAATAAGATCTCTGATCTCATCATTGATAATATATTCAGGTTTAATGATATTCCAGCTGCCATTTTGAAAATGTAGAAATGAGAATCCTTCAGTCTGGCCAACAAATATCTTTGATGGGTCGCTTTGGGATTGAAGTATAGAGAGTGAAAAATTCTGTGAAATTTGTTCTGCTGTAAAATTTGTTATCTGAAATACACCCTGGCTGCTTGCTGCAAGAATTGAATTTTCGAAAGGTATAATTGACCAACATGATGTATAGATTCCCGGTATCTGTTCAAAGGATAAATTATTGGTGTTATAATAATACAATCCCTGATAGCTTGATGCGTATAAAATATTATTATGCCTTAATAGTTTTGTAACTCCTCCATTTAATCCCGATTTTTCATCATAATAGGTGAGGGGAGAAGGTGTTTCTATCATTGATATCCCATTGTTTAAGGCTGCCCATAGGTTATTTTCCCTGTCGATAAATATTTGCTTTACATTTTCATTTTGAAGATTTCCATCTTTGTTTATTAGCTGCTTTAGCTTTCCGCTCCTGTAAATTATTACTATACCTTTCCGGTAAGTGCCAAAAGCATAAGTGTCATCAGGTAAAGTGATTCCACAGGTGATTTGATTTTCCAGGAAATATTTGTCAGAATCAGTTATAAAAGGTTTTATCTCTTTATCTTTTAGTTTAAACAAGCCCTGGTTTGCGGTAGCGATCAAAATCTCATCTTTAGCTGTTAAAATCATTGCAGCAATCTCAGTGGCATCAGGAAAATACTTCCCTGAACCATAGCTTTGCAGTTCATTTCCAACAATCTTGCATAAACCTTTTTTTTGAATATCTAATATTAGTTCATCCTTAACAATGAATGATGATTTTATATGTAATTCTGTTTTCCATATTTTAAACTCATTATTATCAAATAATAAAATAAAATCATCACCGATAAAGTAAACACCTTTGCTTGTAGAATATACTTGTTGTATATCAAGAAACAGGCTTGCAGGATCTTCAATTAAATGGTTTAAAGACTGAAAGCGCATTTTACCTGCTGAATCCGTTTCAAGATATCCGATTTCACCTCTTGAGCCAACATATATTCTGCCATTATCATCTATTGCCAAAGCGGATACTTTGGTGCGATTTTTTGTTGGTATTAATCTCCAGAAAGTCCCATCGAACTCAAGTATTCCTGAAAAGTTCCCAAAGTACATTACACCTCTATCATCCTGTACAATGGAAAAGTTCTGTGTATGTGCTTTATAATCCTCTACTGAATAGTTTTTTAGAAAAGCTAAGCCAACTTCATCCTGAGCAGTTAACCCATTGTAAAAGAAGATTCCCAGGATGAGAAGGGAGATTATCTTTGCCGGTTTTATTATCAGTTTTAACATAGGATTTATATACTTATCGTGTTTTATAATAAGAATTAATGATCTGAAAGCTCATGTCCGGATGATCTGTCATTAAGTTGTAGAATATATTTATATCAATTTGCAGTAGTTTTGTATTTTCCTTTGCAATCAATTCTGATCTTTGTTGGAACCACATCTCAGGAATAATTTCTCCAATAACTTCATGAGAAGTTAGCTTTATTTCAGCCTTGTTATTTCCCAGAAGTTTAAAATCACCGGAAATCAATACTAACAACTTTTGGTCATTATGTTTTATTTCCAAGTTCTTTCCCTTATTGACCTCAACAATCTTTGCTGATGTAGCAAGGTTTACTAAGATATTTTCCGGAACTTTCTTAAAAAATCTGGCATTTTTCAATACCCTCACTTTATCAATGATAAGTGAGAAATTGGAGATATCCCTTCTCTGAATTAATTTAGTGATATTTTCAAGCCTGTCTCTGTCTTTCTTTTCAAACCTCACATTAATATCGATATATTTTTCCATATTTATTTTGTACATATTGCAGGCTGCTACTTCCATAATAATGTCGTTAGGATTAAGTATGTTAGATGCATATTGCTGTTCAGCTTCTTCACATGCTATACTCGACATTAACTCAAGTGCACAGGCTTTTGTCCATGCATTGATCTTTGAGTAATCTTTATTCACAATATCAGTTAAGCGATCACATTTACTTAGTCTTTGTTGTGGAAATAGATATATATAATTATGTATCAATTCTTTGTAAGTGAGGTCATCTAATATGGGGATAATTAAATTCTTAAGATCATCACTAACCATCATGTCGATTATCTCCAGGGCATATACTCTTGCTTCATTATCTTTACTCTCTACTTTTTCACGTATATGTTTTATTGTTTTGGAATTATATATCAGCGACAGTAGCAGAAAAACATCATCTCTTTTCTTTATTAGTTCGTACTCAAGTGCTGCATGCAGATTCTTAACCTGCTCACTATCACCGATATCATTTTTTGCAGCAAACAGCCATATTATAATGCCAATATCTTCGATCACTGATTGTTTTATTGAGGCTATCTCGCCCGGAACTGCCTGGTATTCAAGTTTGCTTAATGAGAGAAGCACCTGATATCTGATATCTTTGTTATGATGACTTAGCTTGTCTTTTAACAGGCTGATTGCTTCATCACCACCAATTTTTTCATAGAGTTTGATTATCCTTATCTGAGTCTCTTTATCCTCTGATAGCTTCCCAAAGTATGAATTTAGTTCATGGAGGATCGGTTTGCCTATTTCCCCAATTGCAGCGAAAGCCTCATTTGAAAAATCAGCTAAGGATAAATGATCAACGATACGGTTCCAAAGTTCGTGCCTCTTGATTTTACCGGAGGCAATCAGGGCCGCTTTCCTCACATGAATATCATTATCCTGTAATAAATCCATCAATAATTTAAATGTATTAAACCTGCCTGACCGTCCAAGTAGTTTAGCTGCAAAGATCCTGTCATCAGGGCTTGGCGACCAGGATAACTTAGCTAAATTATCAAATCGTATACTCTCAATTTCCTTCAGTTTCCTGATTGTTTCTTCGAGATCATCCCTAATGTTGCCTGATATACTGCTCTCAATGAGATCATCAATACTATCTAATGTTTCAACCAACTTATTCTTTTTGATTTCATCGAGAATAACTGATACAACTTTATCCTTGGAGTTTTTTAGGATAAAGGAGATTGCAGATGATATATGTGTAGGTTCACTTTTTTCCAAAAGATTGTATAAAGAAACAAAGTTTTGTTTGTTTGCATTAATTAGGCCTTCCGTTAGAATATTAAGATTGCTTTTTTCTTTTGATTCCTTTTCAATTTTTTCATCCTCAGATATTACACTTTGTAAGGTATTACGGTATGCTTTAAATTGTTCGAATGCAATTTTGATCCAAAATAACAAAATGACCAGGAATAAATAATTAAAATGCACCAGATTAATAGCACTTATGTTGGTCATGGCTAACAAAACTAATCCGGCCAGAGTATTTCCGAGAGCTTTAGGTATTCCTTCAATCCTGGATTGATAGTGAAGTCTCTCATTGGGTGGCAACGGTTGATAAAGGATCTGGAATGATGGATCATTTAAGGAACTCCTCATAGCTCTTTCAAATAACTTTGTCATAAGAACAAAGGAGAAAAACATGGCCGTTACACCATAAAAAGTTCCGCTCATGGAAGCAAGAAAGGTGCTGAAGAGCATCATCACGGGAAGAGCTGTAAGTCCAAGCTTTAATCCGTATTTGCTTATCAGGCGACCGGAAAGAAAAGTCTTAACTATAAATTCTGCAATGGCGACAAATCCAAGAAACAGTCCTAAAAAGCTTGCCAGAACCTGCTTGTCAATGAATTCTGATTTAGTTTGATCAAGAAAAATGTAGTCAACAAAATATATGCTGAACATGGGCAAAACTGCCATTAGAAACAATAGCTGGAAATACTTGTTTTTATAAACATTAGGCTTTTTCGTTTCTTTTTGTTTGTTATCAACTGAAATGAGAGTGTTAGCTTGAAATTTATCTTTAAATCTTTTTAATAATAATACCAAAAACAAAAAGCAGAACACAAGACTTACAAAGGCAATAACCACCAGGCTTGAAGTTTCAATAAACTTCATCAGAATTGGAATGGAAAGGAATCCAATAATATTCGACATCACTTCACCGGAGCTGATCAACCCAAATAACCTTTTTCCCTGTCTGAGATTAAATAACCTGGCTGATATTCCCCAGAAAACAACAGCTGTGATAAAGAGAAAGACCCTGATCCATATGAACATCATAAATGCAATCCATGGAGTATTATATATGTACAGGGCAATGGCAAAGAGAAGTACTGTTATTGCAAGAAAAGCAGTGTATATCATCATCAGGCTGGAGAATGAATACTTCTTTTCCAGACGGGAAGATAGAAACCAGATGATATAACCAACAATACCTGATAGAATATAGACCCAGGGCAGTATTTTTGTCTCAAAGCCTGCTAGTAATAGTGTTGTCGCTGCAGTATAAAAGAAGGCTATAGCAGCTCCCATAAAAAATGAAAATCCCATCAGAAGGGCAATAGGAGGGCCTTCGCCGGCTTTGATGTTTAATATGGATTTGAGAGTTTTGCTGAACTTCATTTATAGATTATTATGCTAGTGTATGTTCAATTCTTCTACAGGCAGAGCAAAAAACTGGTCGTTATTAGAAATTTGACCTTTTTTGACCACTGCAACAACCCAAAATTCATTTTTCTTGTAAGTTCTATTGAGTTTTTCGATATCATCAACATCAATAAGTAGAAAATCTTTCTCTACTTTATGATGTTTGATGTAATTAAGTAATTTGTTATTATCAATTCTATTAGTTGTAATTCCTTTAGCTGTAAGTGGTAGGCTAATGGTGAATCCATGATCTATCCCGCAATGCAGATATGTTTCAAAACCATCACAAATCCAACCCATCTTATTAACAAGAATGTTACAGGAAGCAATATTATCTGTTTCCATTAATCCTCTTTTTACCAATGAACCTCTTTCCATTGCCAGCAAGCAAGAGTATTCTAATAATGAAAACCCCAGGTTCTTTCCTTTGATCTCAGAGTTAATTGCAAGCCGGATAGTATAGGAAGTCCTGTCAGGGGTGTCGTATCCAATTTCAAAGATGCATCCGGCTAATTTACTTTTATCATCTTCGAGGATTATGGCATTCCCAAATTTTGCAAACCTGTAAATATCATATGGGCTGACATCATTAACCACATCCTTGCCAAAAATTTGATAATTATCACGGATGAAATTGTTGAGAGCACCAACATCTATGCTTGTTCCCAATCTTATGTTAAGTCCAGAGTTTCTAAAATGATCAGCAATATTCTTTTTATATTCTTTAATAAATTTTTCATTATCAGGAAAATATTGAGATTTCTCATTTACCTGACATATATATTCAGGTTTTTGGTAATAGATTGTTTTTGGTTTTATCATTTGTACTTTATAAAAGTTCTGTTTTTTTTTCTTTGCTGAAACTATTCAATTGCTCACCTGCTCAATTGTTTTTCTATGTCATAGTATGTCAGTATCTTGATGTCTGTATATCTATATATCTTTAATTTAATTTCTTTTATAATCCAGGTCATAATAAAGTCTTATCATAAAGTTACTTCCGTATTGAGGTGTCCTGTATGAATATGAAATCCCATCAGCAGATCTTATACCGGGATCAGAATATTCAGTATCAAAAATATTATTAAAGATCAATTGTGCATTTAACCCTCTAATAATGTTGAAATATGATATAGCTCCGTTCAATATGGCGTGTGCCGGGAAGTTACCCGGATTGCTCGGAACTGATGTTCCTTCACCAACAGGTCTGCTGCTAAAGTAATTTAATCTCAAGTTAATGTTCAGATGATCAAAAAATAATATATTCCCACCAAGGTTTAACCTATGATCTGAAATGTCTCCAAGGTGTTGGTAATCATCAGTTGGTTCTCCTGCAACCATGATGTTTTCCTCAGGCTTGGTATATGTGTAATTTGCGTAAAAACCATAATTGTTTATTTGATAGCTAAAGGTAGATTGAATGCCATATATCTTCAGTTGGCCAATAGCCTGATTTTGACCTGTCATCGTACCATCAGGGAGTTTTGCCTGTCCTGTCCCAACAGCTCCGTTGTATTTCGAATTATAAAATACTACATCGAAGTAAGAATGTTTGGCTATCTTGTACCCTGCACTCAGTTCAATATTGTTTACTTCTTCCGGTTTCAGGGTTGGATTATTTAGCAGTCGTTGAGGATTTATTGAATATTTAGTCCAGTTAGAAGCATTTTGGAAAGCACTTGCGTAAATGAATTTAAAAATAAATTTCCCTGGAGTAACAACAGCTGCTATCCGTGGATTGAATATTGCGCCATATCCGTCACTAACTCTTATACGGTTATAATCATATCTGCCTCCAAGTGTAAGGCGGATCACATCTTTGAAGTTATATGTTCCCTGTGCATATACCCCAAAGTCATAAATAATAAAGTTATTCCCTCCCGGTAGGTTGTCGCCTCCGCTGCTGCCATCATCAATAACATTTTGATCATCACCGGGGTTTACCAAAATTCTGTAATCACCCTGAAGATTACTGTTCCTGAATTCAATACCACTAACAATATCAAAACTCTTTGCAGGATTATATAATACTTTGAATTCATTTCTAATTTGATTAGAAGTTTGATAGAGATATAAGGTTGTCCAGCTGGCTTGTGCGTTCTGTATAAAATGATCGGCTGATAATGCTCCATTGGAATAATTGGAAAGAAAGACTGATCTTGATCCATCATCTACAACAGTGTTTCTATATTGTAAGAAGTTCATCAGGGATAATTTTTCATTTATCTCAGTTTCATACTTAACATAGAAAAAACTTTGTTTTGGAACCCAGGTAGAGCCATTATCAGCTCCTGCTTGTTTATTATCATTAAAATAATTCGTTCCTGCCTGGATATAGGTCCAGAATTGATAACCAAGGGTGAAATCACTTATCTTAAGTTTACCATAGAAAAGCCAGTTATCTGCAATATTGGAGTATTTAACAGGACTTCCATTTACATTTTGCTTTAAGGCATTTTTATCAAGTTCTGCAGCAGCCTGCTGTCCTGCAGCATTTAATTCCACAGCTATAGTATCCTGATTAGCATCAGTAATAATGTCGTAATACATGCTTGATGAAGCAAAATTAGTATCGCTGATGAAACTCTTAGGATCATCATAAACACTTAACAGAGTGTTGTAGTCCACCTTATCGTAGTCGGAAGGATCATAGTTAAATTCTTCATACTTAGAAAGGTCCATCTCTGTTGAATGGAATTTTTTGAATGAAGCCGAAAATGAAATATTCTTTTTTCTTCCGGCTACAGTAATGTCTGCATATCTTGTATTATATGAACCAAGACCAATGTCTGCCACAACACTTATTGGAGTATTTTTAGTTAGTTCATCAGGGGCTTTTGTAATAACATTAATAACACCAACAAAAGCATTAGCGCCATACATGGTCGATGCCGGCCCATAAATAATTTCAACTCTTTTGATATTAGTGATGGGATATTGTCGGGAGAGATATACTATGTTTGACCAGAGTTCATTCTCCTCAACACCATCGATAAGGAAGAGAGTCCTGTCAGTGTTATTGGATCTGTATCCTCTCTGATAAATATTTGAATAAGTCGCTCCACGAGTTGTTGATATGTCAAAGCCCGGAAGGTCATGAAAAAGAGCAGTAAGGTCAGTATATCCCCTTTTCAGCATATCATCCTCAGTAATTACCATAACATTTGCAGGTGCTTCATGAAGGTTTTCAGCCTTTTTTGAAACTGATGTCACCTGAAGAGCAACGCCACTTAATTTAATATTATTAACTAATTGTATGTACTGTGGCGGGTCAAATAGGCTTGGCTCATAATTTGGGTTTATACGGAGTAGTTGTATACCGGCATCATATGCTTTTGAAGTGTTATCGAGTGCAACATAAGTCATTGATAATATTCTGTACGCCTGAACCTTTTGTTTATCATGAAAACCATCAGCAATGCATGCTTCCAGAATATTAATGACATCATCAAATAAGCCGGTCTGATAAAATTTCCTGGCTTCATTGAGTGTATAGTCACCACACTCTTCCTGGGCTAAAGCGCTATTACCAGACTGTAAGAACAGGAAGCAGAAAAATATTAATAGTATTAAAGGATTAAACTTTCTCATAAATATTTCTATTTAGGATTTAGTGCTTATAATTCAGGACAGGTTTTTTCATATTTTATATCGCTTCCAATATATTTATCCCATTCTTCCACGCTGAGATTTCTTTTGACTTTTGTACAAATGATATCCGCCAGGATAGAGGACCTAGTTGTCCATATCCTAATTGTTTTATCTGCACTTCCTGACACTATCTTATTGTCGTCAGGGGTAAAACTGAAGCCATAAACCCAGGCATCATGTCCTAAAAAAATAATTGGCAGAGCTTCAGCTTTTGAATATTCCCATAACCTGATTGTGCCATCGTAACTGGAGCTGCCCAGGAACTTATCATCATTACTGAATTCAAGCTCAGTTATACCTGAGATATGCCCTATATACTTAACAGCTTTATCGCTGGCTAAATTCCATATCTCAATAAGGCCTGATGAATTTCCTGTTGCCAGCAAGTCTGCAGTTCTATTAAACGCCAAAGCTGTTACAGGACTGCCTTTCTCTTTAAAAACCTCAATAGGAACTGAGAAATCAGATGTTTTAAAGATCAGTATCTTACCGTTCTTAAAACTACAGGCAAGTTTGTCAGAGGAGTTTGACAAACAGATGTCGGTTATTTCACAGTCACCCTGGTAAACAATTTCTGATGGCCCTGTTGTTCTGCTTGATTGCCAGTATCTGATAGTATTATCCTTGCCGGCAGAATACAGTCCTTTGCCGTTTTTGTCGAGAGAGATTGCATTCACTATATCTGTGTGCCCTGAGAGTACGACAGGCATGTCATTCATTCTGGAAAGGTCCCATGTTAAGATTTGGCCATTAATACTACCGGCAGCAAGGTATTTGTCTTCATGACTGAATACAACATTTCTGAATCCTTTTTTCTCAGATTTCTCAGTTTTAAGATCTATTGGGTTTTTATCAGCATTACCAATTCGCCATAATTTTACTGAACCATCATTACTGCAGGATGCTAATAAGCTTCCGTTATGACTAACAACAACTGACCTTACTTCATCAGTATGGCCATGGTAGATCACATTATCGTCGGTTACGGTTGCTAATACTTTATGAAGTTCAGGGTTGTTTGGATTACCCCGGTTATTTTTATTGATATTATATGCTTGCAGTGCAAGTAATGCCGGCAGATCATCTGATGTCGTTTTTTGTAGTTCATAGGCTTGTATTGCTATCGATCGTGCAATAGCTAATAAACGTAGCCTTTGGGCATTTTTTTCCGATATCTCAGCTCTGTTTTTTTCTTCATCTGCTATTTTCTTTTGTGTAATTGCTTCTGCTTTCTGTTCTTCTGCTTCATCCTTTGCATGAATGGCAATTACCTTTGCAATATCAGCATTTTGCTTTTGATGAACTGCTTCCCTTTTTTGATCTATTGCGATATGTTGTTGTTCTATTGCATATTGTTTCTGTTCTTCAGTTATTAGTTTTTGTTGTTCAGCTATTTGCTGTTGCTGCTCAGAGATCTTTTTCTGTATGATCGCTTCCATGCGTTTTTCTTCAGCAAATTTACTCTCGGATTTTGCTATTTTCTCTTTTTCAAGGGCCTTTCTTTCACTTGCCTCGGCTTTAAATCTCAGGTTTAATGAAATAATCAGGAATAGTACTGAAACTACTGAAGCACTGCCAAGAATTATTGCAAAGCGTCTTGCTCGTTTTAGTTCTCTTTTTTGTTGATTTTCTTTTTTTGCAATATCAAGTTCAAATTCTTTTTTACTATATGAAAGAAATGACATTGCCCTGTCGAAAGCAGGATTGTATCTCATAGCCCATGTAAGGTTGGGATTATTTGTTTCCTGCCATTTAAGAGCAAGCTCCAACTCAGGATTGATCCAGAGAGCTGATTTTCCTTCCTGGTAAAGCTCGGCCGAATATGCTAATCTAAGGTAAAGCTCGGCCGATCTTATCTCTTCTTCAATCCAGTTTTTCAACCTTTTCCATATTCTCATGAGACTTTCATGCGATATGTCGATCATTGAATCCTCGTTAATTGATATTTTAAATGAAGGCATTAGGAAAGCTCGACCGGGCTCACGAAATGAATTAATAATATTAATAACTTCATCCTGCTTTGCATCTGCAAGAGTGCATATCTCGCTAAGTTGAGTGGGTCGGCGTGTTCCCCGGCTATCATCACCATAATCAGTCAGAGCCTTAAAAAGTTTTTCTGCTATAAGGCGACTTCTCTGGTTTGGTAATTCATTATATATTTCCTCGGCATGATATGATAATGCTTCAGTCATGGTTCCAATAGCTTCGTAATGCTGAATTTCAACCTTTTGTTCCCCAACCCGGTTGATTTTCCAAAAGTCCCAGGTTCGCATTAAGGCATGCTGAAGAATTGGTAGTTGGTCAGGATCATCTCCAACCTCATTTAAAAGACGCTCAACCAGTTTATCCGACATCTTAGCACCGCAGATCTTGGCTGGGCCGGTGATTGCTTCTTTTATCTCCTCCTTAACCATTCTTGGAACCAGGTAATGACCTTTGTTAATTTTCTCTGTTAATCCGCGGTATTCAGTGCATTCATCAAGAAAATCTGATCTCATGGATAATACCACAAAAACTTTAGTGTCGGCCTGAGTGCAGGCATCCAGAAAAAGATCAACAAAGTCACTCGCTTCTGTTATTGTTCTGTAGCTTGTTTTGCTTTTTTTAAATCTAAAAAGCTCCTCAAACTGATCAATAAAAACTAATCTGTTTTTTTGTGACTTCTTATTAATTTTTTTGAATACCAGGCTGAGGGTATTTTTATTACTTCTAAGGAAACTCTTAATTTTTTCCACAGACGACAACTCTTCGTCCACAATTTCTTCTTCACTTAATGTTTTATAAATTGAAACAGCCATATTACCAATTGGATCCTCACCTGGCTTAAACATACTCAAACTCCATGCATCCTCACCTATCTGATCGATAAATTTTCCCTTTAGTATGGCAGGTATCATACCAGCCTTTATTAGAGAAGATTTACCACACCCTGATGAGCCGATTATTGCAAGGAAGTGTGTGCTGGTAAGTTTAGTGACAAGCTCTTTGGTCTGAGTATCCCTGCCGAAAAAAAACTCATCTTCATTGATGTCATAGCTTCTTATTCCGGGAAAAGGATTAATATCTTTTATATTACTTTCAGCCATAGTATTTGCTTAAATATTAGAAATTAATTAACAGAAGTATACAGAATTAGGAAAATACGATTGATCATTTTGATTTTAATGACCCCACTAAATTATGAATTTTATTTTGACTACTCAACTCTTTTGTGAAAAATCCGGGAAATTGGGTGTTTTTTATATTTGATATTGATAATTCAGTTTTATTATATTCTTTTGATAAATTATAAAATATTCTTAATTTTACCCGGTCAGGATTTAAGTTTTGTAGGATTAATGATCCATCAGTGAATCTGTGGCATTTTTTAAAAATAAATTCATGCTATGTTGGAGACAATTATTTCAGTTAAAAACGATCTTGATCAACTTTCAGTGATTGTTAAGAAATTGGAGCAATTCGCAACATACTGGAACCTTGATGATCTTGCTTTATTTAATATTAATCTTGTAATAGAAGAGATATTTACAAACATAGTGTTTTATGCATTTCCTGATAATAATGAGCACATAATAATATTAAGACTTTCTAAAAAGAATAATAAAGTGATAATTAAGATAGAGGATGACGGAAAGGAATTTGATCCTACTGAGGCTCCCGAACCTGAACATATTGACAAACCGCTGGAAGAAAGAGAAGTTGGTGGGTTAGGAATTCATTTTGTAAATACTATTATGCCTGATCCCAGCTATCAACGTACAGATAACAAAAATATACTGACATTAACCTATAAAATTGTTTGAATTGGTAATAAATAATTGAGTTCACTTCGAAAATAAATATAATAAGAATATGCCACGAAAACACAAAAACACGAAATCTCACAAAATAATAATACCATGAAATAACCTTTAGTGGGATTTTGAGTTTTAGTGATTTAGTGGCTAAAAATGTCTTTTCGGAGTTGACTAATAATTAGGATAATTAAATTTTAATATAAAAGGAGAAAAATCATGAAAATCAATGTTCAAAAGAAAGACTCAATAAATGTTGTTGCATTAACTGGAAGGCTTGATACTACTAATTATGGTGATCTGGAAAAGGTGCTTTTTGAGTTAATCGATAATAATGAAAAACAAATAATTGTGGATTGCAAAGATTTGGATTATGTCAGTAGCTCGGGTTTAAGGATATTTTTGATGGGTCTGAAAAAAATTAATGCAGCCAAGGGTAGGTTCGTTTTATGTGGACTCCAGGACAATATAAAGGAGATCTTCGAGATATCCGGCTTCAGTACAGTGTTTGAGATATTTGGTAGTATTGATGAAGCGGCTGGTAGCTTTTAATAGGAAGTGGCAGTAGCAGTAGCAGTAGCAGTAGCAGTCGGTAGTCTTCCTAATTAACTTACTCAACCAATTAACTAATCAACTGAATTACGCGAAGCAAATTACAACTGAATTACAATCAAATGGCAACATACATACATTTTAAAAACCCTAATTCTCCTGAAATTGAAAAGTTACTTGGAACACTTGAAAAGACTCCGGGTATCTGTATTTTTATTGATATTATCAATTCAACAAATATCAAATATACTAGTGATCTGAAGCAATGGGGCAGGAAGCTGAACAATACCTTTAACTTTATTTCCTTTTTAAACGATTTTCCTGATAATATTGTAAAAGGTATAGGTGATGAGTTGATGCTTTTTATTCCCGACGAGGCTCTTAAGAACAAATCAACATATAATGATTATTTTGGCTTGATTGAAGAGATATATGCAACTATTGATAACCTGAAGAACTTTCCTCTGGAAGATACTTTTTTGAACTGCAAGGTTGGAATTCATTATTGTACGGATGTATATAACATTACATTCTTCGAAGGCTATAATGACTATTATGGCCGGGATATTGACCTTACTGCAAGATTGATGATGAAGGCAAAGGCAAACAGGATTGTTTTGACAGAGACTTTATATCAAAAAATAATTAGTGACTATAACCAATACCACAAAGGTCAGGATAGTGAATGCCTGAAATCAATTTCAGGAAAATATATTGAAGATTTTAAGGGCGTACCTAAATACACCGAGATCAGAGTAATAGACGTTTAGCAATGTCAATATGGATTTTAATGTAAGTGTTATAGAATCGGTGGGTATGCTGATTCTACTCATTCTTTTAACTACGGTTCTTAGGAAATTTGGTGCTTTAAAGGAGGATTATGGTGGAATATTCGCAAAGATCGTAACCTTATATACCCTACCTGCCTTAATATTTGAATCCTTGTCACAAACTCAGTTTGATGCTGAAAAATTATGGTTGCCGGTGGTAATGATAATTTCTCAGCTTGCCTGTGCACTTATTGCCTTGGGTATTTCAAACCTGTTAAAGCTATCAAGACCAAAAAAAGGAGCTCTGATTCTTGCTTCAACTTTTACGAGTTCAGGTTTTCTTGGATATGCTGTTATAAAAGAGATCTATGGCCAGGATTTAAATACTTTATCTGATGCTGCATACGTTAGCGAACTTGGTGTTGCTACACTAATATTTACACTTGGGGTTCTGATAGCGATTGAATTTGGTACTAAAACTAATTCAAGAAAAGAAAAACTAAAAGAGTCACTGAAATTCTTCTATTCCCCAATATTTATTGCCCTTATTCTGGGAATAGCATTTTCTTTTGTTGATCTTCCAAAAGATAATTATCTGGTTCAGACTTTCTATAAGCTCCTTAGACTTGTTTCCGTTGCAAACACCTTGTTAGTTACATTGACCATAGGAGTTTTATTAAAGTTTAAGGATCTGTCAAAGGTTCTGCCGATAGTGTTACTGGCTTGTATTATTAAGCTTATTGTTCAGCCAATATTAACACACTGGCAGGCTGAATGGTTAAGCTTCCCTGATTTGTGGTATCAGATAGTGATTATTGAATCAGCTATGCCAACAGCTGCATTAACAGCTGTATTTTCAAAAAAATATGGTTGTGATACAGAACTTACCACCATCCTTATTTTTGCCACCTTCATATCTTCGATATTCACGATTATTATGATGGTGTTTTTGTTGGGGTAAGCTTTATTTCTTTCTTATACCCCCTCTAACTCCCCCTGCGAGCAGGGGGAGAATTGCTCCATGCATACTTACCTAAGCCCCTCCCTACTCGTAGGGAGGGGTTGGGGAGGGTAAATTTTTAATCATGAAACTCTATTTTCTTAGCGAGCTTTTCTGCGAATTTGAACCTGCAAGACTTTCAATCCTTTCAATACCAAAAACAATATCACCAGAAAAAAGATAATTGAAGCTCCTGAAGGAATGTTCAGTGCGTATGATGCAAATAATCCGCAGATTGTTCCCAGTAGTCCAATTATTATTGCGAGGAAAATAATACGTGTAAAACTTTTGGTATACAAATTTGCAATAGTCTGAGGTATTGTAAGCAGGGAGATAACAAGGATAATTCCTACTACCCGTATGTTAAAAACAATGGTGAGAGCAACAAGGCTGATAAGAACATAATTTAAAAGCTGCACCGGCATATGGTGAGTTTTTGCATATTCTTCATCAAATGAAATGAATATTATAGGTTTGAAGAATAAAAGAAAGAAAAGAATAATTATAATATTTAAAAACAACAATAAACTTATATCAAATCCTGAAACACTTAGTATGCTTCCAAAGAGATAACTCATCAGGTTAGGAGCATAACCGGGAGTTATGAAGATAAATATTATCCCAATGGCCATCCCGAAGGCCCATCCCATGGCAATTACAGAATCTTCCCTCATATCAGTTTTTTTTGAAAAAAATTCAATTCCAAGAGCTGAAAAAACACTGAACACAGCTGCACCAATTATTGGGTTTATGCCAAGGTAATATCCTATACCAATGCCGCCAAAGGATGCATGAGTTATGCCGCCACTGATAAATACTATTCTTTTCGAAACAATATATGTTCCGATGATCCCGCATGAAATACTGGTTAACAGTGAGGCTGTCAATGCATTAATAAAAAACTGATATTGAAAAAGTTCGATTATTGAGCTCAATTTTTTTTAATGTTTAGGATGATCTTTTAATACAGTATGAGGCACTTCACCATGAGTAATTAATTGAATTGGGCAATTATAAGCCATGAGCTGCTTCTCAGTAATAATATTCGATTCATGGTAATGTAATTCCTTGTTTACACAAGCAATAGTTTTAATGTAAGATGCTATAGTTCCTACGTCGTGAGAAACGATCAGTATTGCCATCTTTTTGTTCAGATCCGTTAAAGCTTCATATAAATCATGTTCAAACTGATTGTCAACAAAAGTGTTAGGTTCGTCCAGGATCAATAATTTAGGTGATGATACGATTGCCCTGCATAAGAAAACCCTTTGCATCTGTCCACCGGAAAGTTCGCCAATAGTTTTGTTCTCAATGTGTGATATTCCTATTTTATTTATTAGATCTCTTGCCAGTTTCTTCTCTCCGGAAGTATTATGTTTCATCAAATTCTTTCTTGAAATCAAGCCTGATAAAACAACATCAAGAACGGAAATAGGAAACTTTTTGTCGATAGTGTTTAACTGTGGAAGGTAGCCGATGAAACGCCCGGATCTCTCTGCACCATCATTATAATATTTAACTGTGCCACTAATGGGTTTGATCAGCTTGAGTATTACTTTCACCAGGGTAGTCTTACCACCTCCGTTAGGCCCGATAATTCCAATAAAATCATCACTATAGATATTCAAATTAACATCTTTAAGAATGATCTCACTGTCGTAGGCAGTATTTATGGAATTTAATTCGACGAGTTTTTTCACTTGATAAAATGTTCCGAGTTTTAGGTTTCGATTTCAGGTTTCAATTAATTCGAAACTCGTAACACGTAACCCGCAACTATTCTATGCAAATTTACTGATTTTTATCGAAGTCTACTAAACTTTGAGTGATTTGCTCGATCTGTTTTGGCCAGTTATAGTCAAGGGGATTGATTTGTATGATGTTTCCGCTTATTTCCCCGGCAATTACTTTTGCATTTTCTATATCAAATTCTTCTTGAATAAATATAGTTCTGATATCATTTTCATTTGCATAACTGATAATTTTCCTGAAATAGGCAGGGCTCGGATCTTTTCCTTCCAGCTGTATGGGAATTTGTTTAAGACCATAATCTCTCGCAAAATAGCTTAAAGCAGGGTGAAAGATCAAAAATTCCTTTTTTTGTAAATTTGATAATGATTCAGCTGTCTTTATATCAAGATCATTAATCTCTTCCATTAATTTATTATAGTTTTCTTTGAAGTATACTGTCTCATCAGGATATAATTGTGATAAAGCATTATAAATGTTTCTAAGCATTATTTTTGCCATTTTCGGTGACACCCAGATATGTGGATCAATCCCGGCATGAGTGTGTCCTTCATGGTTATGGGTGGAGGAATTTTCTATTAAGCCGATGCCTTTGGATGTATCAATTATCTTAATATTTTTATTAGTGGATACAATTTTACTTAACCATATTTTTTCAAATTCAATGTACCCTACTTTTAAGTAAATCAATGAGCCTCCTAGGAGCATCATTTGCTTTGCCGTGGGTTCATAGGTTGCAGGACTGGCGCCCGGAGGAACCATCACGTTTACTTCAAAAGTATATCCTGTTATCCTATCTACGAAATATTTTTGCGGTAGTATGCTTACAGTGATTACTTTTTCATTCTTCTCCGTATTTGAAGAAGTACAAGCTGTAAAAACAATTGCTGTAATAAGCAAAACTAAAATATTCCTCATAACAAATAATATATAACTAATTCATTTAGTATCAAGTATTGAGTACAAAGTATCAAGTACAATTCATTTTCAAATTATCTCATTATTTTAGTATCAAGTATAAGTAATTATTAGCTTTTTTTAACCACTATTTGAAAGATGTTAATTAGATTACTATCCAATTGATTGACTTGATGTTTGTTTAAAGAACCAATGCGTCCAATTACCAGATCTTTATTGATTGTTGCTAATTTATTTAATCTGATCAATGACATCTTTTTTAGTCCATTAAGGCTTGATGGTTGAATCGTAATATCAAATTCGGATTGCCATTTTATCTGTGATGTTAGGAAACAAACAGTCACATCTACTTCTGACTTAATTAAAATAACTGCTGGTCTGAATTTATTTCCTGATAGATCTGTAAATGGAAATTTCACAAGGACAATATCTCCCTTATTCATTTATATCTTTCTTTTAAGTCATCAATAGAATAAATATCTTCATCTTCCTCAAGAAAATCAAAAGAATCAGAATCAGTCATTATTGTTAGAATTCCCTCCTGAATCAACTGTTCGTCAATTTTACTTAACAAAAAATCAGTGAAATCATTTACCTCTTTTATTTTTTTGTCAGGTAATTTCTTAATTTTGTTTACAGTATTATCTATTAATGCTCGTCTGTCCATAATCCTATTGTTTGATGAATAATTACACAGAATTTGGTACGATTTCTAAAATATATCTTTTAGTATCAGAAATCACACAAAAGTAACCAAAAATCTTGTAACTTTTACTTTAGCAGAACGACCCATTCAGATGAGTTATTTTCAAATTTTCAAATTATCTCATTATTTTAGTATCAAGTATTGAGTATTAAATATTGAGTATTGAGTATTGATTATTGATTATTGATTATTGATTATTGATTATTGATTATTGATTATTGATTATTGAGTATAGATTACAGAGTATCAAGTACAACTCATTTTCAAATTTTCAAATTAACACATAGAAGCATATTAGCATATGATCAAATTATCTTATTTTCAAATTAATTACCCTGATCTTAATTTATAGAGATTTCTTATATATATATTTACAGTTTATATATTTTTTTGTACCTTGTCAGCCTAAAAGATAATTTTCTCGGCAGAAGATATGGTTGTGGCTATTCCTGAAAATAAAAATGGATTGAACATAGAATTCAAATCTTATAAACATTCAAAGATCATTGATAACAGAATAAATAATTATAAAAAGGTGACTAGTTATTAAACTTTTAAAACCAATATGATGAAAAAGAAGAATTTACTCTTGACAGTAGTTGCAATTTTTGTATTAGCCGCTATATCTATGGCACAAACAGTTCCGTCATATGTGCCGACCAATGGGCTGGTTGGCTGGTGGCCTTTCAACGGAAATGCAAATGATGAAAGTGGTAATGGACATGATGGAACAGTTGATGGAACTATATTATGCAAGGATAGAAACGGCATTCCAAATAAAGCTTATAATTTTGATGGATTAAACGATGTAATTGTAGTTTTAGATGATCCTTCGTTAAAATTAACAGGGGATGAGTTTACACTAAGCGTATGGATAAAGCATAGTGGATTTAATAATGCAGATAAACTAATCCTAAATAAATCAAATGGTCCGGGCCCGCAAATTAAATGGATTTTAATGAATTCGTGTGGATTTAATTTTCCAGCTGGGACAGGCTTGTTTACAAACCCAGGCATTTCTGGAACAAATTTTATTTATTATAATAATAATCCCGATACTATTGTTTGGTATCTGAGTACCATTGTAAAAAATGTAAATAATGATTTAAATATTTATTTAAATGGCAATTTGGTAAAAAGTGTAAGTGTAAGTGCGAATTTACCATATACCAATGCAAATTTGAGAATTGGAGGTGATGAAATAGGAGGAGGAGGGCATTGGTTTTGGGGTAAATTAGATGATATAGGTCTTTGGAACCGAGCATTAACAGAATTTGAAGTATTAAATCTCTATTATTCAGATAATCCTTCATTTAATGTAAATGTAAGAGTGTTGCTTCAAAGTGCATGGGCAAGTGGCTATAATATGTATAAGCAGCTGAACACCCTGGGAATGATACCACAATCTCAACCATTTAACGCATTACCCTGGTCATACTCTGGCCAGGAATATGTAGCTACAGTTCCACCAGATATTACAGACTGGGTTTTGGTGGAACTTCGATCTACAGTTGATACAGTAATTGCAAGAAGAGCAGGATTACTTCGAAATGACGGATTTGTCATGGACACAAATGGAACAAATGGATTACAGTTTTCAACACCACCTGGGGAATATTATATTTCAGTCAGGCACAGAAACCACCTTCCTGTTATGAGTCGACATAAAATTTCATTTCCTGACACAAGCACCTATAATTTTACCGATACATTGAATTTTCCGGTTTATGGAGATTGTGTTATTGATGTTGAAAATGGTATTAGCGCAATGATCTTGGGTGATGTTAATAATGACAATGTTATAAAATACTCCGGACCCAGCAATGACAGATCATTTATACTTCAACAGATCCTTAAAGATGTAGGAGGCACATCAATAACCTCAACAACACAGGGATATTATCCGGAAGATATTAACTTGAATGGCATTTTGAAATACAGTGGCATAAACAATGATCCATCATATATTATTCAAACCCTGATCTTCCTGACAGGATCAACCTCAATAACCAGTTTATATTACGGATGTGTACCAAACCCTGTAATAATACCACCCCCAGTACCATGGAGTTGTGGCGATGCATTCATTGATTCAAGAGATGGAAAAAGTTACAATAGTGTTCAAATAGGAACTCAATGCTGGATGCAGGAAAACCTGGCTTATTTGCCATCTGTTAGCCCCTCAAATACAGGTTCTGATACAATTCCTTTTTATTACGTCTACGATTACCAGGGAACTGATGTCTTTTTGGCTAAAGCAACAAGCAATTTCCAGACATACGGAGTTTTGTATAACTGGACAGCTGCTATGAATGGTGAATCAAGTAGTAATTCTGTTCCAAGTGGTGTGCAAGGTGTATGTCCAACTGGTTGGCATTTGCCAAGTTATGAAGAGTGGAAGATACTGTTTGGAGAAGTTGATAGCCAGTATGGTATTGGCGATCCGGAATGGGATGGAACAGGATGGCTGGGTTTTGATGTCGGTAGTAATTTAAAGGAAGCTGGCACAACACATTGGATGAACCCGAACAACGCAAATAACAGCAGCGAATTTTCAGCTTTACCCAGTGGATATAGAAGCATAACTGGCATTTTTGGAAGTCTAGGATACAATGGTTATTTCTGGTCAGCTACAGAGAACACTATTTTAAGCGTATGGAGGATTTGTATGCGATATGATTCCTCCAAAGTTTGGCGAGCCAGCTATGGTATGGATTACGGTCGATCTGTAAGATGCATTAGGAACTGTTCATCTCAACCAACCCAATCTAATGCAGGGCCAGATTCCTTAAACATTCCTGGTGATTCAATTACATTAATGGCAAACACTCCTATTGATGGCCAGGGACTATGGAGTATTGCAAGTGAAACAGGAGGAAGTTATACAGATTCAACAAGTCCAACATCTGTGTTTTATGGTACACCAGGTCAACAATACAATTTGGTCTGGACAATAAGCAATAATTGTGGGAGCTCATCGGACACTGTTGTGATAGGTTTTGCGTCTAGTACATTTCCTTGCGGAGATCAATTAATTGATTCCCGTGATGGAAATACATATAACACGGTTTTAATTGGCAGTCAGTGCTGGATGTCAGAAAATCTGGCATATTTACCTTTAGTATATCCATCTGATTCAACCTCATATACAACACCCTATTATTATGTTTATGATTACCAGGGCACTGATGTAATTGCTGCCAAGGCAACAATCAATTACCAGACTTATGGTGCTTTGTATAACTGGCCTGCAGCAATGGCAGGTGATTCAAGTAGCAATAATTTTCCAAGTGGTGTGCCCGGGATATGTCCGACTGGTTGGCATCTGCCCAGTGATGAAGAATGGAAAATTCTGGAAGGTGAAGTAGATAGTGTCTATGGATACCCGGACCCTATGTGGGATCAAACAGGATTTCGTGGTTTTGATGCTGGTCAAAATTTGAAGTCAGTTAGTGGATGGAGTTCAGGTGGTAACGGTAATGACTCTTTTGGATTCAATGGTTTACCTGGAGGCCGTAGCATTAATGGTTCATTTAGTAGCCTTTATGGTATTGGAAGTTTTTGGACTTCTACTGTGATAAGCAATTATGTTGCTGTTCGAAGGAGATTGGACTACAACCGTCCAACTATATTAAAATATCACGACAGTAGAGAGTTTGGTTGCTCGGTCAGATGTCTAATGAATATTGTCCCTTCTTGTTCACCTCAACCTACTCAATCAGATGCCGGACCTGATACGCTAAATATTCTTGAAAATTCTATTGCATTAATGGCAAATATTCCTGTTTATGGACAGGGGTTATGGACTGTTTTTAGTGGAAATGGCGGAAGCTTTGCTGATTCAACTAACCCAACAACTGTATTTTATAGTTTGCCAGGTCAACAATACAATTTGGTATGGACAATCAGCAATAATTGTGGAAACTCATCCGATACTGTTATAATAGGTTTTGCTTCACAAGGAATTGTTTGTGGAAGCCCAATAACAGATGCCAGAGATGGAAATACTTATAATACAGTACTGATTGGAAGCCAATGTTGGATGTCAGAAAACCTGGCATATTTGCCATCAGTAAGCCCTTCTGACACTGGCTCAAATTCATTACCGTTTTATTACGTTTACGATTACCAAGGAACAGATGTCTTTTTGGCTAAGGCAACAAGCAACTTCCAAACATATGGAGTTTTATATAACTGGCCGGCAGCTATGGATGGTGATGTAAGTAGTGATAGTGTTCCAAGTGGAGTTCAGGGGATTTGCCCTGATGGCTGGCATTTGCCAAGTGATGAGGAATGGAAAATATTAGAAGGAGAAGTTGACAGCCTATATGGATATCCTGATCCAGAATGGGATGATTCTGGTTATCGCGGTACAGATGTAGGCGGCAATTTAAAAGAAATTGGCCATACAAAATGGAATTCACCCAATACAGGTGCTACCAACAATAGTGGTTTTACTGCCTTACCAAGTGGTGGTAGATACAACAATGGGGCATTCGACAATTTGCTTAGATACGCTGTATTTTGGTCATCTACTGAGCGCAGTAGTAGTAGCACTTGGTACCGTGTTCTTTACTACGATCGTACTATCGTGTTTCGGGGAAGTCGTGAAAAGGTTAACGGCTATAGTGTGCGATGTAATAAGAACTAATGTTGGCCATGAGTCGAAACCAACGAAAGGTAGCTTCCTTTTTTATTTTGAAAGTATAGAAGTGAAATTCTCGATAACAAGCAAAAGTTCAAAAACAAAAACATATTTACTGGAGTTTGTAAATTTGGCAATATTCATTAGTACAATATAAGAAATTGCAAAACTATGCTCTCAAAATTTGTGTATCATCAGACAAGTCTTGGGCAATTGATAAAAAATCCAAATTCGATGTTATAAATCTTTGTTTATCTTTCAAATAATGACAATGAAAACCAATAAAATTATTAAATCTCATTTCCCTTTTCTTAAGGGTCTTGAATCACAAGAAATTATATTTAATAAAGAACGTCACCCTTCTTTGGCATCCGCAATTGTTGATGCAAAATTACCTTATAAACCAGGTGTATATTTGGTTTATGATTTCAATAATAACGAACTCGGTGATTTGTTATATGTTGGCAAAGCAGGAGCTGACAAAGCGGGAAAGATTAATGCACATCAACTGCCAAAAAGATTGTTGGCTGTTTGTTATCCTCCAAAAAAATATTTGACTGGAATAAAATCCAAACATCCATCTAGAAATAAAGCATGGCCTAAAATGATGGAGGAAGATAAAATTGATTCAATTAAAATATTTTGTTTTTTCTCAAGAATAGATGCTAATTTTAGAGTTGATATACAAAGTAATCCATTGACTTTAGAATCAGAAATAAGGAAGATGTTAAATACAAAACCTTTGTGGGCAAAGAGATAATTCAATTTTTTTTATCTCATATTTTATGCTTTGACTATACTATTACCCGGTTTCGAAGTATTGTATATTTGTACCATTGTACCTTTGTATAATTAAATTAGTATCAAGTACAGAGTATCAAGTATAGAGTATCAAGTATAGAGTATCAAGTATAGAGTATCAAGTATAGAGTATCAAGTATAGAGTATCAAGTATCAAGGCAAAATCTATAATTTTCTTACTCACTACTCATCTCTTAGTCGCTCAAGTCTCAAATTTTGTATCTCAAGTACTTTCCAGTATAAGAACCGTCGTACTCAATCAGTTTTTCAGGTGTTCCCTGAAAAACAACTTCCCCTCCATCTTCTCCACCTCCCGGGCCAAGATCAATGATCCAGTCTGCACATTTGATCACTTCCATATTATGTTCAATAACTACCAATGAATGGCCTTTTTCAATTAATGCATTGAAGGCCTGATAGAGTTTATTAATATCATGAAAGTGTAAACCTGTTGTAGGTTCATCAAAGATAAATAATGTTGGTTTTTCTGATACTCCTTTAATAAGAAAACTAGCAAGCTTTATTCTTTGGGATTCGCCACCACTTAAAGTATTTGAAGGCTGCCCTAGTCTTAAGTAACCAAGACCAACATCTTGCAAAGGTTTAAGTTTATGTATGATCCTTTTTTCGTAATTACTGTCAGTCATTCCGGAACCAAAAAAATCAATAGCCTGATTTATGGTCATATCAAGAATATTACTGATATTTTTATTTTGATATTCTATATCAAGTGTATCTTCCTTGAATCGTTTACCTCTGCAACTCTCGCATTTGAGGTATATATCAGCCATAAACTGCATTTCTATTTTTACAACCCCATCACCTTCACACTCATCACATCGACCGCCTGCAATATTGAAAGAAAAATGTCCTGCCTTATAAGCCCTCATTTTTGACAGTTTTTGATCAGCAAAAAGACTCCTGATATCATCGTAGGCTTTAACGTAAGTAGCGGGATTTGATCTGGATGACCTTCCAATAGGCTTCTGATCTATCAGCTCTACAGAGGAGAGTCTGTTAATATCACCGCTAATTTTTTCAAATTTACCAGTCTTTTCACCATATCCACCAAAAATTTTTCTGAGAGATGTATATAGGATATTTTTCACCAAAGAAGTTTTTCCTGAGCCACTTACACCTGTAACAAGGCATAAAACGTTTAGGGGCATCTTAATATCAAATCCTTTGAGATTATTCTCCCTTGCTCCTTTAATCTCAATATAATCCTTCCAGTTTCTTCTTCTGTCAGGAATTTTAATATGTAGTTTGTTACTTAGATATTGTCCTGTCAGGCTTTTATCATCTTTCAATATTTCATTATAACTTCCATGGAAAACAAGCTCTCCTCCGTTTTGTCCGGCTAAAGGTCCAATATCAATTATTTCATCGGCAGCTTTTATTATTTCTTCTTCATGCTCTACAACAATAACAGTATTTCCAATGTCACGTAATTTTAGCAGTACATTAGTAAGCCTGCTAATGTCATGAGCGTGCAATCCGATACTGGGTTCGTCGAGAATATACATTGAGCCTACCAGGCTGCTTCCCAGAGATGTCGCAAGATTGATTCTCTGTGACTCGCCTCCGGATAATGTTGAGGAAGTACGATTCAGTGTTAGATATCCAAGGCCAACATTCAGAAGGTAATCAAGACGATTGTTTATCTCTATTAATAAACGTTTTGATATTGTTTGTTCATGTTTATTAAGTGATAGTTTCTTAAAAAAAGTACTTGCATTTTGTATTGACATTAATACAATATCACTGATTGATTTTTCTCCAACCTTAACGTAAGCAGAATCTTTTCTAAGCTTTGTTCCTTTGCAATCCGGGCAGATAGTTTTTCCGCGATAACGGGATAACATAACCCTGTATTGGATTTTATATGTTTGATCCTCAACGTATTGAAAAAACTCTTTAAGGCCATGAAAGAACTCATTACCAGTCCATAATAATGTTTTTTGTTCCTCAGTAAGTTCATAAATAGTTTTATGGATCGGGAAATCAAACTTATATGCATTCATTACAAGCTGTTCCTTCCATTCACCCATTTTTTCTCCCTTCCAGCAGGCAATTGCTCCATCATAAACAGACAAATTTTTATTTGGAATTACGAGGTCTTCATCAATCCCAATTACACTACCAAATCCCTCACACACTTTACAAGCTCCAAAAGGATTATTAAAGCTGAACAGATTAACACCAGGTTTCTCAAAATTGATACCGTCAAGTTCAAACTTATTGGAGAAAATCTCCATTGTATTACCACTCTCATTGATGGTCTCAACAAAACATCTTCCATTTCCTTCATAAAATGCCAATTGTACTGAATCACTTATCCTTGAAATTAGTTCTTCTTCAATTGTGTTAATCAGGAGTCTGTCGATAATGATATAAATTTCCGATTCATTCTTATATTTGATGATATTTTTGAGGAAATCATCAATCCGGAGAATCTCGTTCTTATATCTGATCCTTGTAAAACCCTGCTGAACCAGTATTAGTAGTTGTTCCTGCAATGATCGCTTGTGTTTGATTATTAACGGGCAATAGATATTTACTTTTGAACCGCTGGCTTGTGAAATAATATGATCTGTCACATCGCTTACCTTATGACATTTAACTAATTTGCCGGATTTGGGTGAATATGTCTTTCCTATTCTGGCAAAAAGTAGTTTCAGATATTCATAAATTTCAGTGGAGGTACCTACAGTGGACCTGGGATTTCTTGTACTGACTTTTTGTTCAATTGCAATTGCAGGAGCAATACCTTTAATGTAATCAACTTCCGGTTTACTCATTCTGCCTAAGAACTGGCGTGCATAAGAACTAAGGCTCTCAACATATCGCCTTTGTCCATCAGCATATAAGGTGTCGAAAGCAAGAGAGGATTTTCCGGAGCCTGATAATCCTGTTATAACAACAAATTTATTTCTTGGGATAACAACATCAATATTTTTTAAATTGTGTATCTTAGCTCCCTTGATAATAATATTATCTTTGGGATTAACCGTGGAAATATCTTTGTAGTCAGGCATAAGAAATGTTAAAAAGTGTCAAAATTATAAATAATATTTGCAATTAGTATTTTTTTGTTTATATTTGCATTGTGTTTGTAACAAAATGAGAGCGATTCTCGTTAAAACACACATAAAAAGATTAATTTACTCACCAAAAATAGGAGACTGATTATCGAATAAAACTTTACCCTTTGTAAACCTAAAACAAGAAAGGGGGGCTTTATGAAAGCCAATTTAATTAGCGACAAAGAGCTGATTAGTAAGTATTTATCTGGTAACCAAAACAGTCTTGAAGTTCTAATCCACCGGCATAAAAACAGAGTATTTGCATATATTCTTATGGTTGTTAAAGATAAGCAACTTGCTGATGATATTTTTCAGGACACATTTATTAAAGTGATCAACACACTGAGATCCGGATCTTATAAAGAAGAAGGAAAATTTATTCAGTGGGTTATGCGTATTGCTCATAATCTGATTATTGATCACTTCAGGAAATCAAAACGTATCCCTGTAATAGATAATAGAAATGAAGATTTCGACATCTTTGATACGATAAAACTTTTAGATGATTCTGTTGAAGACAGGATGATAACCGAGCAGATACATGCTGATCTAAGAAAACTTATTCAATTACTACCTCCCGAACAAAAAGAAGTTCTGGTTTTAAGGCATTATTCTGAAATGAGTTTTAAAGATATTGCAGAACAAACAGAAGTTAGTATTAATACTGCCCTTGGAAGAATGAGGTATGCGCTTATAAACCTAAGAAAGCTAATTGAGGAAAAGAAAATTATTCTAACAACATAAAGAGTTTCAAGTTTCAGGTTGCTGTTTTATTTTTATTTGCAAAATAAAAGCTAAATAGCTACGTTAAATATGAGTAAATAATATAAAAATTTATTCATAACGTATGAAAAGAACCCTTACCCGAAATGATGTTATCCTTTTTTCTTTCCTTGGAACTGACTGTTTTACAGAGCAATATTCTGATAATAAATTCTTAAATATTGAGGAAAATCTTCCTGATGAACTTAAGCCCGGGAAAAATATCATGAACAATATTATTAATTATTCAAAAGCCTTAAGGCTTATAAAAACAAAAGCTATTAAAAATGTTCATGTGATATTGAATTAATAAAAGGACTACATTGAAAAAAGCTACCAGAATTACTCTGGTGGCTTTTTTTTAATTATCAATTACTAAAGTTTCGCAGTAACATAAATTACAGGAAATCAACAAAATAATGTTAATAAAAAGCAGCATGTTTTGTGGTTAAAAAGCTAATATTTAGTAATTTAACCATGTATTCCAAAACATTTAA